>VAPK010802322.1_pt1 | contig 18437 bp, 17 predicted proteins | sample 3395031 | NCBI WGS metagenome assembly VAPK01 (sample SAMN08290443, study PRJNA428436) | hydrothermal vent metagenome | isolation source: Deep-sea hydrothermal vent chimney 1 | place: Pacific Ocean: Juan De Fuca Ridge
AGGTTCGGGTCGTCATGCTGTGCAATCATGGCATTCCAAAGGGAGTTTTTTATGGTTCCTTTTGTGGTAACCTGTTTACGAATAATCGGTTTTTTCCCGAGCATGGCATAAACAGAATCCGTCAGGTGGTAAAGCACGTAGTTGGCAGGTGAAATTTGATAGGCAAACCAGACCGGCGTTTCCAACGAATCTTTTTTGCGAATAAGCGTGTATTCATGCCCATGTCTGATTCTTCGCACGTCAAAAATTTTCTTTGTATGCCGTGCCAGGTAATCGATGGTAGCATATTTCACCCCGTATTTCAGCAAGATATCGGACATAAACTGGTTGCGACCCACCTTGCCCTGTGTCACTTGCAGGCTGTCCACATTGATGCCGTAAAGAATTTTGGAAATAACCACGGGTTTTACTTCGTGAGAAACTTTTTCGGGTTGTTTTTCCTGGCTTTTCCGGTGGCAGGAAAAAAGAGTGAAAGAAAAAATTAAAAGAAAGAAGGAAATATATTTTATGTTCATCCGGGGCATATTCATCTTGTCTGCAATAAGAAATGCAAAAGTAAAATTATTTAGGGTTTTTAGGCTGCAAAAATGATTTTTAGCATAACAGATTTCCGATGAAAACTTTAAGCGTGGACGCTTAAAGTGGTAGGGGAAAAAATACACATCACTTTTGGCGTGGACACCAAAAGCGGATATTGTTTCGGTTCTCTGTATGGAAACCGACGCAATCTATAAATACGTTCACCCCGCAGCAGGGATAGCAGTGGCAGCCTGTAGAAGCTGACGGCTATGTTTTTGCTGCGGAGCGACGGCTGAAGTATGAAGCCCGTCGCTCCGCTTTGCAAAACAAGCCGTAAGCAAGACAGCTATAACGGATAGCCCGCCCGGCTGCCCAAAATAAATTAATCTTTCCGGTTCTTTTCGGTAAAGTCCTTTCCGGCTTTCAAAGCTTTCAGGTTAAGTTGTACGAGATCGTTACTTTTTTTGCTGAAAATCTGATGAATAGCACTTTCGAGCGAGGAATATTTCAGCCCGAGGAACGGGGAAGCTGCACCCAGAACCACTATGTTGGCGGCTCTTATGGAACCCTGTGCCCGAGCAATCTTATCCGCATCAATGGTGATATAACGCGGAAGATTCCAGATTTCGGCCAATACTTTTTCAAGCTCCGGATAACCGGAAATATTTTTAAAAGGATTCATGCTGCTGATAAGCCAGCCGTTTTCGCGGTTCAACATATTGAAATAACGCAACGCTTCCAGCGGCTCCACGGAAATAATCATGTCCGCTTTGCCTTCGGGGATCAGATCGGAGGCAATGGGGTCGGAAGACAAGCGCAAGTGTGACTGCACGTCGCCGCCACGCTGGCTCATGCCATGGACTTCTGACTGTTTCAGCTGCAGCCCTTCCGAAAGTGCTGCCAATCCAATGGTGGTGGCAATGGTCAGAATACCCTGACCGCCTACGCCACCTAATATGATATTTTTTTTCATGTTGTTACATTATTACTGAGCAGAATTTTCATTAACTGTTTTTTTCTGGGCGTGTTTCAGTTTCATACGCCTGGCCAGCGTCTGAACACACTCACGACGGGGAATAATGACCGAAACGCCCTGATATGCCAATTCCTCTTTGAAGATTTTCACATTTTCTTCGTGCAAACGATGCAATGGTTTGATTAGGCGAATATGCTCCTCTTCCACGCCGATACCTTTCACGATACCTTCCAGCTTTCCAAAACCGGCTGAATCCTGGCCACCCGTCATGCCGGTGGTACTGTTGTCGAGCAACACCACCGTGATGGGAACTTTACGGTTGACAGCATCCAGAAGGCCGGTCATGCCTGAGTGAGTAAAAGTAGAATCGCCAATGGCAGCCACGGCAGGGACCAGCCCTGCTTCGGCAGCGCCCACAGCCATGGTGATGGAAGCGCCCATGTCCACACAGCTGTTGATAGACTCCAGCGGAGGCAAAGCGCTGAGCGTATAGCAGCCGATATCGGCCAGCACACGACCCGGCGAATAATCCTTCATAGCCTCATTTAACGCATCGAAAGAGTCCCAATGGGAACATCCGTCACAAAGCAAAGGCGGACGGCCTTTCAGGATTTCCGGAGTAGCGTAGCCCACAGAGATTTCCATACCGAGGGCCTTCCCAACAATGTTCGGGTTTAACTCTCCTGCCCTGGGCAGTACGCCATCCATGCGGCCTTTTACCGGCTTTCCATCATCGAGCATTCCACGAAACAACTCTTCGAGAATGGGGTAACCTTCTTCCAGAACAAGTAATGAATCAACCTGTTCGTAAAGTTCGCGTACCAACTTACGCGAAACCGGATACTGACCTATTTTCAGAACCGGGTAAGGGATTTCGCCACCCTGATAGTTTTCCAGAAGATAGTTGTAGGCTATACCACAGGCCACAATGCCCATGCTTTTATCCTTTCCTCCGTAAAGTTTGTTGTAACCCGATTTTTCACTCTCATCCTGAAAAGCAAGCTGTTTTCCAAGCAATGTGTTGTATCGTTTCCGTGCAATGGAAGGCAAAAGAATGAACTGTTTCAAATCGGAAGGCAGACTCAACTCTCGCTGCGAAAGCACTTTTTTGCGCTGTACTCCCGAACGGGAATGCGACAAACGGGTGGTAATACGAAACAAAACCGGTGTTCCGAGACGCTCAGAAAGCTCAAAAGCATATCGTGTCATGCCGTAGGCTTCCTGCTGGTTTGAAGGTTCCAGCGTGGGAATTTGAGCGAACTTACCGTAAAACCGCGAATCCTGTTCGTTTTGCGATGAATGCATAGAAGGATCATCGGCGGAGACAACCACCAAACCGCCATGAGCACCGGTAATGGCAGAGTTGATAAAAGCATCGGCAGCCACATTCAGCCCCACATGCTTCATACAAACCAAAGCCCGTTTGCCGGCATACGACATGCCGATAGCCGTTTCCATAGCGGTTTTTTCGTTAGACGACCATTGCGAAACAATATGCCTTTCTTTGGCCTCCCGGGAGGCCTGAATATATTCGGTGATTTCCGTAGAAGGTGTTCCCGGGTAGGCAAAAACTCCGGAAATCCCTGCATCCACAGCCCCCTGGGCAATGGCTTCATCGCCAAGTAGCAGTAATTTATCCATTTATTTAAATTTTATTTGTTCTTAAAAAAGCATACAAAGGTACCAATTTTCGACCTTTTATCTTTTTGAGAAAAGCTATCTATAATAAATTTAAATTATCAGGAAAAACCTGTTTTTACCAAAATTTCAATCATGAATTTTCTGGCACATGCCCACCTTTCGGGAACCAACGAAGAGCTGCTTACCGGCAATCTGATGGCTGATGCGATAAAAGGGAAAAGCTGGAGACAGTACGAAAACGATATTCAGAAAGGTATTTTACTCCATCGGCAGATTGATGATTTTACAGACAAGCATCCGCTGGTACGGCAAAGCAAAGCACTGGTACGGGAACACTACGGATTGTATTCGGGCGTTGTTACCGATATCTATTTCGATCATTTTCTGGCTTCGGAATGGGCAAATTATTCCGACATAAGTCTCGTAAACTTTTCCCGGTATGTTTACGGCATTTTGTCAAAGCATTTCACATTGTTGCCTCGACGTATCAAGTATATCCTTCCTTTTATGATGGCGCAAAACTGGCTCAATTCCTACGCTTCACCGCACGAGTTGAAACGGATCTTTTATAACATGGATCGGCGGACAAGCTTCCGGTCGGGCATGACAAATGCTGTGACTGTCATGGAAACGCATTATGACGATTTGCAGGAAAACTTTAGGGCATTTTATCCACAGTTGGAACAACGGGTTGCGGAAGTCCTTGAAGTGACTAAAGCTTGAAGTGACTGAAATACTTAGCGTTATAATCCCAGATAAAAACACTGACCCAACACAAAAATAATCATCATCAACACACTCTTCATTTGGGCGGTTCCGGCAGGAAGTCTGTCTTTGTAATTTACAATCCTGAGTAAAAGCTTAAGAGATAACGGTAAGCACCAGTTTTCGCCGGCTGCTGTGGCGACGAAACTCACAAAAATAGATACCCTGCCAGACACCGGTATTCAGCCGGTGGTGACTAATAGGGATAGTTAACGAGGAGCCAAAAACCGCCGTTTTAAAGTGAGCAGGCATATCATCGGAACCTTCCAGCACGTGGGTGTAAAAAGGAGCGCCCTCGGGGGCAATTTTGTCAAGTAGCGAATTCAGGTCGGTGCGCACATCGGGGTCAGCATTTTCGTTGAGCATCAGTGCTGCCGAAGTGTGTTTCAGGAACAGATTGAGAAGCCCTGTTTCGGGCAATTCTCCCAACGTATCCAGCACCAGATTATCCATCAGATGAAATCCTCTCGGAAACGAAGGAAGTGTAATTTCTTTTTGTGTTACCATAAGTGTTCTATTGGGTATATCATCCAACTTTTGATTGGGGTAAATTTACATATTTTCAGGAGAACCATCAGGAAATACGTTCCCTTTTGGGGAAAAAGTTAAAGCCCTGCAAAATACAGGGCTTTAACCGAAAATATTAATTTACCGACGGACTATTTGATACCGGCAATTTTTTCCAGCATGTCTGTAGTCAGTGATTTCGGCCTTTCGATAGCATAGCCTAAAGCTCTGTCCCAGGTAATGTTAGCAAGAACGCCCATGGCTCTTCCCACACCAAACAGAACAGTATAGAAGTCGTACTCACGCAAGCCATAATGCCATTGGATAACACCGGACTGGGCATCTACATTGGGCCATGGATTTTTGGCTTTACCCTGTTCTCTCAAAATATCGGGAACCACATCGTATAAGCGCGAGACGAAAGCAAAAATCGGGTCATTCGGCAGATGTTTCAGACAGAACTCACGTTGCGACATATAACGCGGGTCGGTTTTGCGCAATACGGCATGACCGTATCCGGGAATAACCTGCCCACTGTTCAGCGTTTCCCAGACAAATTCTTTCATTTTCTCTTCTGAAGGTAGTTTCCCATCCATCTTTTTCATCACAGACTGAATCCATTTCAGCACTTCCTGGTTAGCCAGGCCATGCAAAGGGCCTGCCAGGCCATCAAGGCCGGCTGAAAGAGAATAGTAAGCATCGGAAAGAGCTGAGGCTACGAGGTGGGTGGCGTGAGCAGAAACGTTACCTGACTCATGATCAGAATGGATAATGAAATACATTCGAGCCACATCATCGTAAGGTTCGGGCAACCCCATCATGTGTGCAAAGTTACCACCCATATCCAAATCAAGGTCAGGAGCAATAGGTGTGTCGCCTTTGTATTTCATCCGATAGATGTAAGCAGCAATCACCGGAAGTTTTGCAATAATGTCCGTAGCATCCTCATACATAGGCTCCCAGGCAGTCATTTTGTTAAATCCTTCTGCATAGAATTTAGCAAATTTCGATTCGCGCTGCATGGACAAGATTGCTGTAGAGAACATGGTCATGGGATGCGTATCGCGGGGCATAGCCCTCAGGACATCAAAGACATACTGGGGAACATTTCTTCTTTTTTTGAAATCTTCCACTATTTCCAATGTTTCATCCACTGTGGGGACTTCGCCGGTAAGCAGGTAGTACCAAAAAGCTTCAACGTAAGGATAGTCTTTGCCTTCAGGTTTGGGAATGATGGCCATCACTTCAGGAATAGTTTTCCCCCTGAAACGAATACCTTCCATAGGGTCGAGGTAAGAAATATCAGTTGCCAGACCTTTCACACCCCTCATGCCGTTAATGGCTTGGGAAATGTTTACTTCACCCACTTTAACATCGCCAAATTCTTTCAGCAGGCGTGTCGTTCTCGGCCTGTGGGCTTTGATTTTTTTTCCTAATGTTTCTTTTAAAGTTGCCATGATTTTTTGTTTTATATGATGTCGGAGTAATCCGGCTTAATTTAATTTTTTCTGCAAATTTTTATCCAATGCATCCAGAAAGCCTTCGGTAGTCAAATAATCCTTTTCTGTCATAGCATTGCCTTTGATGAGCAGGGCAAGGTCTTTTGTCATCTGTCCGGCTTCTACGGTTTCCACACAAACTTTTTCAACATTATGGGCAAAGTTCATCAAAGGTTGGTTACCATCAAATTTGCCACGGTAATACAATCCGCGCGTCCAGGCAAAAATGGAGGCAATAGGATTGGTAGAGGTAGCTTTTCCCTGCTGATACTGGCGATAGTGACGGGTTACGGTGCCGTGAGCAGCTTCAGCTTCAACGGTTTTCCCATCTGGAGTCAAGAGTACGGAGGTCATCAGACCAAGTGAACCAAATCCCTGGGCAAGGATGTCAGACTGTACGTCGCCATCATAGTTTTTGGTTGCCCACATAAATCCGCCCTCTTTTTTCATCACTTGGGCAACCATATCATCTATCAAACGATGCTCATAGTAATTACCATTGGCTTCAAATTTTTCCTTAAATTCATTGTCGTAGATTTCCTGGAAAATATCTTTGAAGCGTCCATCATATTTTTTCAGGATCGTGTTTTTGGTGGAGAGGAAAAGATCCTGTTTTTTCTCCAGTGCCATATTGAAACAGGCATAGGCAAACCCTGTAATCGATTCATCAGTATTGTACATCGACATGGCTACGCCATCGCCTTCGAAATGAAACACTTTATACTCCTGAGACTTGCTACCATCATCAGGTGTAAATGTAATGGTTAACGTACCTTTTCCTTTGGTTACAAAGTCGGTGGCTTTGTATTGGTCGCCATAAGCATGACGGCCAATGGTAATCGGCTTTTTCCATCCGGGAACCAGGCGGGGAACATTTTTCATTAGAATAGGCTCACGAAATACTGTTCCGCCCAAAATATTACGGATAGTTCCGTTAGGAGATCTCCACATTTCCTTTAGTCCAAACTCTTCTACACGTGCCTCATCAGGAGTGATGGTAGCACACTTCACGCCAACTCCGTATTTTTTGATAGCCTTGGCTGCATCGACGGTAATCTGATCATTGGTTTCATCACGTTTTTGGATACTCAGGTCATAATACTTCAAATCAATATCCAAATAAGGTAAAATCAACTTATCCTTAATCATGGCCCAAATAATCCTTGTCATCTCATCTCCATCCAGCTCAACTACCGGAATTGCTACTTTAATCTTTTCCATTCTTTCAAATCTATTGTTAATAAATCACTATTTTTTTACGCCTGTAAAATTACAACAACTATAGGATTTTTGCTTAGGAGTTTTATTAATAACCACTAATTTAAAACACATACAAATTACGCATGCGTAATAAAATTTCATGTTATACTTTTCATACTCCATTTTTCATTTTCAGCTTCTCTTTCTCCGTTTACCGACAAAAAGCTGCCAATGACCGAATTTTTATTTCACAGCGCAGCAAGGCGGCCTATTTTTGCCGTAAAATTAAAAACAAAGAAAAATGGCACAAGCAAAAAAATTGTACAAAACCGTTAATAACAAAGTGATAGCCGGAGTAGCGGGAGGACTGTCAGAATATTTCGATGTGGATGTGGTAATTTTCAGGTTACTCTTCGTGCTGCTGTTTTTTTTCGGAGGTGGTGGTCTGCTGGCTTACATAATCATGTGGATTGTACTTCCTGCCAAGCCGGTCCCTTTCAACTACAGCAATAGCAGCTCTGCAACGCAGCCCGGTGGAACAGGAGGGGATACCAACGCCAATACGGATAGTGATCCGGCAGCACCACAAGCAACTCCTAACGCTACCACAAAAAAGGGTGGTACTTCCAATACCAGTTTGGTAGCAGGTATCATTCTCATAGTTATGGGTGTTCTTTTCCTCATCAACCGGATGATGCCCTGGGTTGATCTGGGTAATTTCTGGCCGATATTACTGATTATTGGTGGCTTCTTTATTATTGATCCTAATATTTTAAAATCTAAAAACAGACAACAATGAAATTTAAAAATGTTTTTTGGGGGCTGAGCCTCATCATCATCGGCAGCCTGCTTGTTGCCCGGAATTTGGGAATTGTTGATTTCGATTGGTTTAACATCGTCCGCTTGTGGCCATTACTCTTTATCCTCTGGGGATTGTCGGTGCTGCCTATTCGGGACGCCATTAAAACTGGTATTCTGGTTATCATTTTGGGGGGAGCAACATGGTTCGTACTGGAATCGCCCAGATCAACTGAACCCTGGGATATCTTCTCCCAGTTTAATTACCACGGTCATAATTCCCATATAGAAGGTTTTGATTCGGGTGAGGCGACTGCGGATTTCATGCTAAACCGACAACATATTACCATACCTTATACAGATACCATTCAAAATGCAAGATTTGACCTGGACGCTGCTGCCGGAGAATTCACACTCAACGATACCAGTTCTTATTTACTCTCTTTTTACCGGAGTGGCATCTACGGAACAGAATATCAATATTCTGTAAACAGGAATGGCCATGATGCAAACATTAAGTTTTCCGAAAAAGCAGGGGGGCATATTTTCTTTCGCAGCCATAATCACAAAAAGGTTACCATTGCCTTAAATCCTTTACCGGTGTGGGAAATAAGCCTGGAAGCAGGCGCCAGTTCGGTCAATTATGACCTGAGCAAATTCAAAGTGAGAAAGGTCAGTTTGGATGGTGGTGCTGGTTCATTTAAGATTACACTGGGCGATAAGTATCCTAATGTGAAAATCGATATTGATGCCGGCGCTTCATCGCTTACGCTAAGAGTACCGAAAAACACGGGCTGCGATTTGGAAATCACCGCTGTAATGTCTGGAAAATATCTGCCTGGTTTCGATAAGATAAGCAGTGGCCATTATCAGACGGAAAATTATGATTCGGCTCAAAACAAAATTCATTTGAATGTGGATGCCGCCGTCTCCAGTTTCCGTATTATACGATATTAAAAACAACGTTATCCCTGACCCGATCAGGTTCCATATATACAACCCGGACTTTGCGCCGGGTTTTTTTTATCCCGGTTTTTACCGTTCTTTGCAAAGCACCAAAAAATATAAAATCCATTATTAATTTATTGATTATCGCACTTATGTTATCACAACCATCAGCAATGCAATCACAAAATCATCATAAGTTTCCGCCAAGAGCAAAGAAGATCCCAAAAAAATTAAAGAAACACGGGCATGTCCGCACAGACAACTATTACTGGCTCAACGAACGGGAAAATCCGGAGGTTATCGCTTATCTGAAGGAGGAAAACGATTATACGGAAACAGTCTTTAACAAGCCTGAAAAAGTGTTGCAAAAGACGCTTTTCGACGAGATGGTTGGACGCATCCCACAAAAAGAGAGCTCTGTTCCTTATACTGTGAATGGTTACGCTTATTATACCCGCTACGAAGAAGGAAAAGAGTATCCGGTTTATTGTCGCAAAAAAGCCGCAAATAATACACCGGAGGAGATTATGATCAATGGCAACAAAATGGCGGAAGGCCATCGCTTTTTTGACATTAATAACTGGGAAGTCAGTCCTGATAATCAAATCATTACTTACAGCCTTGATACCGTCAGTCGCCGCCAATACACCCTGTTCTTTAAAAATCTGAAAACCGGTAAAACGTATAGTGATGAAATTCCCAACACTTCGGGAGATATTGCGTGGGGTAACGACAACAAGACAATTTTCTATTCTGTAAAGGATGCAGCGCTGCGTCCTTACAAGATTTTTCGTCACATTTTAGGGGAACCCATAAAAAATGATCGGCTCATCTTTCACGAAAAGGAGGCTTCTTTTGATGCCAGCGTTTATAAAAGTAAATCGGAAAAGTTTGTAGTAATAAGTTCTGAATCAACACTATCAACAGAATATCGGTTGCTGAATGCTGATAAGCCAAACGGAAAGTTCAAAGTGTTTGCTCCCCGCATGAAAAATGTGGAATATGAGATAGCACATCAAGGCGACAGGTTTCTGATTCGTACTAACTACAAAGCCAAAAATTTCAGGCTTATGGAAACAGCTCTGGACAAAACCGGAGTGGGAAACTGGAAAGAGGTAATCCCTAAGCGGAAAGATGTGCTTCTTGAAGAAGCAGAAGTGTTTGACAACTTTTTTGTGGTTGCAGAACGAAAAAGCGGTTTGCTACGTTTTCGTGTGTTTAACACAAAAGACGGCACTGACCATTATCTGCAATTTGATGAACCTGATTACGCTGTCTATTTTGATGACAATTACGCTTATTACACCGATATACTTCGCTATGGTTACACTTCGTTGAAAACCCCAAACACCATCTACGACTACGACCTGCACACCGGTAAACGAGAGTTGAAAAAGCGCCAGACAGTCGTAGGTGGCTATGACCCCGAAGCTTATGTCACCGAGAGAATTTACGCAGAAGCCCGCGATGGTGTGCGGGTTCCGGTGAGTATTGTTTACAAAAAAGAGTTCCGAAAAGATGGGACACAACCGCTGCTACTTTATGCTTACGGCTCGTATGGTTACAGCATGGAATCTGTTTTTCGCTCTTCGCGGCTCAGTTTGCTCGACCGGGGGTTTGCTTTTGCCGTTGCGCACGTTCGCGGTGGGGAGGAAATGGGACGTCAATGGTACGAAGAGGGTAAACTACTAAAAAAGAAAAACAGCTTTTTCGATTTTATTGATTGTGCTAACTATCTCATAGCAGAGAAATATACTTCCCCCGAAAAACTTTTTGCTATGGGTGGTAGTGCCGGCGGGTTGCTCATAGGAGCAGTTGTAAATTATGAACCTAACCTCTTCAGAGGAGTTATTGCCGCTGTTCCGTTTGTGGATGTGGTCACCACCATGCTCGATGAGGATATCCCGCTCACCACCGAAGAGTACGATGAATGGGGAAATCCAAACAAAAAACGCTTCTATGATTGCATGCTTTCTTACTCGCCTTACGACAATGTGAAAGCACAGGATTATCCGGCCATGCTGGTGACCACCGGTTTACACGACAGCCAGGTACAATATTGGGAGCCGGCCAAATGGGTAGCCAAACTGCGTGAAATGAAGACGGATAGCAACCTGCTATTACTTTGGACCAATATGGACTTTGGACATGGCGGCGCTTCGGGAAGGTTTGAACAATACAAAGAAACCGCCATGGAAGACGCCTTTATGCTTTTTCTACTGGAAAAATAAAGAAGTCTGCGGCACAACCATGTATGTTTCAGACATTAAATTAGCAGTTTCTCCCGGTCTTTTTTGGGTAGTTTTGCCACCACCAGATTGTAGGAATCATCAATCCATGATTTTACCAAATCGCTGTCAAGTGTTCCATCCAGAAAAATCGAATTCCATAGCCGTTTGTTCATGTGGTAACCCGGAAGGACAGCGGGATAATGTTCGCGAAGCTCAAGGGCTTTCTCCGGATCACATTTTAAATTTATACTGAGGTTGCCATCAAGATTCAGAAGGGCAAACATCTTATCCGCCACCTTAAAAACGAGGGTTACTTTATCAAAAGGAAAGCTTTCGGTAACGGAAGGCTTGTTTAGACAGTATTCTCGTATGATTTCTATATTCATACTTATTGATATTACGATGACTACTGTGCAAAAATAACGAAAGCATATTGAATAAAAAACTTGACTTTTTTCTAAAATCAATTACTTTTGCATCCGGAGATAAGAGAGTCTGCAATGTTGTATTGCTTTACTTATCTCTTTTTTTTCGCTAATACTCAGAGACTTAAAATATCATTATGGGACTTAAAGAAAAATCGACCGACCTGCGCAGGCGTATGAGGAATGCATTGAAAGGCGGTGGTGACAAAGCCATTCAGAAGCAAAAAGCCATTGGGAAACTGACCGCCCGTGAGCGTATTGTTGCTTTGCTTGATACAAATACTTTTCACGAATATGATTTGTTTGTAGAGCATGCAGCCAAGGATTTTAACATGGACAAGAAATATCTCCCCGGGGATGGTGTTATTACCGGAACGGGGACTATTTCGGGCCATCCGGTATGTATTTATGCCCAGGACTTTACTGTTGCCGGAGGCTCGTTGGGATGGATGCATGCCAAGAAAATAACCAAGATCATGGACCACGCGCTGAAGTTGAAAGTCCCGCTGATTGGCATCAACGACTCCGGTGGTGCCCGAATTCAGGAAGGAGTAAACTCACTGGCCGGGTATGGAGAAATTTTCTACCGTAACACATTGGCTTCAGGAGTTATTCCCCAGATTTCGGTCATTCTCGGACCTTGTGCCGGGGGAGCTGTTTACTCTCCGGCGTTGACTGATTTTGTGTTTGTAGTAGAAAATATCTCCAAAATGTTCATTACCGGTCCTGAGGTTATTAAAACCGTGCTGGGAGAAGAAATAAGCATGGAAGCACTCGGCGGTGCCCGGGTACATTGCGAAACAACCGGTAATGCACACTTCTTTGCCAAAAGCGAAGAAGACTGTTTCAACCAGATCAAAAGTCTGGTGAGTTACATTCCATGGAACAACTCCCGTAAGGCAGCAACCTATCCCAAAAAGAAACCCAAAACCAGAAAATTCAATATTGAAAGCATCATTCCTTCCGACCCGCGCGAGCCGTACGACGTTCGCGATGTAATCCGCTCACTCACCGATGATTCCGACTTTTTAGAAGTTCAGGAGTTGTTTGCACAGAACATGGTTATCGGTTTTGGGCGCATGGAAGGTGACACTATTGGTTTTGTTGCTAACCAGCCGATGGTACTGGCCGGCGTACTGGATGTGGACTCCTCTGACAAGGCAGCCCGCTTTATCCGTTACTGCGACGCATTTAACATTCCATTAGTTACACTGGTTGATTTGCCGGGTTATCTGCCGGGTGTTGATCAGGAACATGCCGGTGTTATCCGTCATGGTGCTAAAATTCTGTATGCGTATTCCGAAGCCACAGTACCGAAAATTACACTGATTATGAGGAAAGCTTATGGAGGTGGCTACATTGCCATGTGTTCACACCATTTGCGTGCCGATTTTGTCTTTGCCTGGCCTACGGCTGAGATTGCCGTTATGGGTCCTGAGGGCGCTGCCAACATTATTTTCCGCAAAGAGATTATGGCTTCCGAAGATCCGGATGCTTTTAGAAAGAAAATGGTGGACGAATACAAAGAGAAATTTGCCAACCCTTATGTAGCCGCAGCTTATGGATATATAGACGCCGTGATTGAGCCCTCCGAAACCAGAAAAATGCTGGTCAGGGCATTGGGTATCTCACAGGAAAAAGAGGTTTATCTACCCAAGAAAAAACATGGAATTCCTCCATTTTAAAATTGAACCATTATGTCAGAAAAACAAGATAAAGCATTGGGGAACTTTACCATCGGGGGGATGTATTACAAAACTACCCTGACGAATAAGTTTAAAAACAGAAAGCCATACGAGGAGCCGAATAACAACCTTGTGAAGGCCTTTATCCCGGGAACCATTGTTGAGATAAAGGTAAAACACGGACAGAAAGTTTCGGAAGGAGAGCCATTGCTGTTACTCGAGGCCATGAAAATGCGTAATATCATTATCGCGCCGAAAGATGCCCGGATTAAAAAGCTGTGGGTAAAAGTAAATGACCTGGTTTCCAAAAACCAATTACTGGTTGAGCTGTATTAAAGAATGTAATCCAATAACCTTTTTCAGCATCAACTTCTTTTCTTTTGTGCGGGGGTAGCTTGAAAGAGACAAAGGTTATAAGGCTTTTTAGGCCTTATAAAATGCACATTTTTTATACCATAACAGCATCTTCCTTATTTTCTTTGAAACCCGGAAGCGGAAAATAATCTGTTAGTCTTTTCAATGTATTGCAGCAACTCTTCCTTTCCAACACCCGTGGTGGCAGAAGTTATGATATGGGGAGGTAACTCTTCCCAATTTTGCAAAAGTACTTTTTTGTAAGCGGACAGATTTTTCTCGACATTCACTTTACTTAACTTATCAGCTTTGGTAAAAGTGATGACAAAAGGGATTTGTGACATGGCCAGCCACTCGATAAAATCCATGTCGTTTTTCTGTGGTTCGTGACGCAGATCGACCAACACAAAAAGTGACATCAAATTAGGGCGGGAAAGGATATAATGGCGGATCATTTTTTCCCATTTTTTCCGTTCTGTCTTCGACCGTTTGGCGTATCCATATCCCGGTAAATCAACGAGATACCATTCTTTATTGATTAAGAAATGGTTCATGGTAATCGTTTTTCCGGGGCTGCCGGAAACTTTTGCCAGTTTACGCTTACCGGTTATCATATTTGTCAACATCGATTTGCCCACGTTGGAACGCCCAATAAAGGCATACTCGGGTAACTCAGGTTTCGGGCACTGGCTTTCCATCACCGAGCTGGTGATAAATTCTGCTTCTTTTATTTCCATAATTTCTATCTCCGGTTATTCCGGAAAATTCAGGTATCTGTCTTTTTTAGCACCGTATATATCATCCACCGTGACCAGAATCCCGGTTTCTTCCACATTACCAAAATGGTCGTTCAGTACGGTTCCAAAGGTTTTCATGGTGGAAGAGAGACTCATGTAGGCATTGAAAAGTGGTGGAATATTTTCACCGAGTTTTCTGACTTTCTGCACAAGTATTCTATAATTTTCTTCATAGTTTACCCCACTAAAAATACTTTCAAGTATTTTACTATCAGTTTTAATGGGAAGCGGGGTTCTCGGACTAATTAAGTTTTCCTCATCTGGAAAATATTTCCCCATAAAATAAAGAATCATATCCCTGCCAAAGGAATCAAAGTGAGGGTACATAGTTATCTTACCAAAGAGATACTTCGCATCTGAATATTTCACCATAACAGCCCCCAGGCCATCCCAAAGATTATCTAAAGAAAACAAGCCACGGCGCAAATTGTAGGTAGGCTGATAATCGGGTTGCACAAACGAGCGCCCCAGCTCTATGGTATAAGGCAGGTACTTTTTAATGAAAAGCTTATTGTATTTAAAAAGACGAGAAGTAGGTGTAAAAACTTCCCCATCTTTTACTTTCATCTCTTTGCAGTGTTTGTAACGGTATCCACCTACAAGAGCCTGTTCTTTCGGATCCCAGACAATCAGTTGCCTGAAGGCATCTTCACCGCTATCATATTCATCGATATCCATACTCTTTCCAGTGCCGCCTTTGGCATCGCGAAAGGTAACTTCACGAAGCCGGCCTATCTCAATCATAATATGTGGAGCTTCATCAGCAATGAGATCGTATATCTCATTACCACCATTATTCGTCTTTCTAAGAAATGTCTTTTCATTTAACTCAGAGAGCAACAACTCTTTACTTACGGGAGAGATGATTGTTTCCATTTTATTTAGTTTGCTGCTGCAAAGATACAATCAATCTGATAGAAAAGCAGCATCCGGGTTGTCTTCCAACAAATATATGAAATCCCTCATCCGGGCAGCCCATTCCATTCTCGTGTGCCGATGATCAAAAACATCATACGAGACAGGCTTCCCAAAGGTAATGGTAACTGATTTATTCTTCTGTTTTTGAAATTCATCAACAAGGTAGAGCATTTCAAGGTTTGCTTTTACATGCAGCAACTTCCGAAGATTAGCTATATTGTAAAAGAAATTCGTATTCCTTCCGCTGATGTGTGTGGGAATGATGTCTCGTTTAAACCTCCTGGCTTTGGTGATGAAGGTAGGATGCCATTCCAGGTCTTTGATAATGCCTTTTCTCTTCCGGGAAACTAACCCTGCCGGAAAATAACAGACGATTTTATCAGAGGCAAATGTATCATTTATTATTTGGATATTCTCCGTATTGGAGCCGTGTTTGTTAATGGGGATAAAAAGTGGTTCCAGATTCTTCACGTTCATCAGAATATCATTAACCGGAAACACAATATCGTTTCTCCTTTTTGAGACAGTCAGCATAAGCGCAAGGCCATCCGGTCCGCCCAGAGGGTGATTGGAAGCGACAATTGCTTTACCGGATTCAGGAATATTTTCAAGCCCAACAACATGAATTTTTGTTTTCATAAACTCCAGGGCACCGGCTATAAACGGAATGCCCTCCAGATGACCATACAAACCCAGGAATTCATTAAGCTCGTCCTCATGCACAATCCGGCGCAAATAATTGAGGACAAATTTTGGCAAACGTTTACGCAATGAGGGGCTTTTTCGCTCAATAACCTGGCCGACATCGATAAATTCGGGCGTGACGCCGGATATTTCACCTTCCATAGAATCAACTTTTTGTTGATAACAAAAATAGGGATAATATTGATTTCCAAAACGATATTTCCACCTGCCCGGAACACAAAAAAAGGGGGCAAAAATAATAGCCCCCTCTTTAAAACCAACTAATAAAACACTGTCTAATGCTTATATTCAATTGTAATATAAGAATCTGAAAGTACACCCTGCGGTTTTTCAACCTTAGTTATTTTCATAACACCATAATAAGGTTTATTACCTCTCATAGTCTTGAAAATATACACTTCACCCACAGAAGCATTGTTATTTTCAGTAATAGCTGAGCTAAAATCAGTTGCAGCTATCTCAATTTTATCAGTAACAGCGTAATCACCCGCTGTGCCCTTGACAAACAAAGTGTTATTAGGTGAAGAAAAGCCCAAAGTATAGCCACCGGTAAAAGAATTACTGATAAGTGCAATATCAGCACTTGCATTCCCAACAGGAACAATACTGTCACCTACAAGATCAAAAGCTTGATTTGCAGTTGAATCAAGTGTAAAGGTAGCCAAATGTGAGTAACTATTTGGTTTAATCACAATCTCTGTTACTGTTGAGTCTGATTTGGAGCCGGCAGTTCCAGTTACTTTCACAAACAGACTATCTCCAGCATTATAATCAGAACCTTTTACAGGAATTGAGTCGCCAGCACTAAATGTACCGGCTACATTGGCATAAGTTCCCTGTGCGGATACTTTGGTCTGAACAGTGACTTTTGAAACTGTTGCTGAAACAGGCTTAATTATAAAATGAAAATAATATGTAGTATCCTTATGGATTATCGCAGGATACGTAACACTTATTGGATCTGTTTCATTTAAAATATAGTACTTCGAGAATGGTTTTCCATTAAAGACAGCATCAAATTCAAATTTGGCACTCGCCCCGATTCCGTCCATACCTAAATCAGAATCCGTAAGTGTTGTCGAACCCGTTCCATCACCAGCAATGGTAATTGAGCCGGTATAGGATGAGGTAAAAGTAGAATCATTGGCCAAAGTTCCACCCAAATTAATAACATTTACCTTAGTCAAATTTTTACTAATATTTTTAATAGAAAGAACGGCTTGACTATCAAGGCTTGTATAGCCAGGTGATGATATAAAAAACTCTGACCCGAGGTTGTAAAATTGAACCCCTTTATCTTTTTGACAGGATGCCATAAAAAAGATTAAGGAGATTATAACTAATAATTGAATTTTTTTCATGTTAGTATTTTTTAATTTTTGAAACCTAATGTAAATCCCAATATAGCTTGGTAATCAACTTATCTCCTCCAATAGCAGAAGCAGCTTTGGTGTAGTTTGCACCATTCAGTGTCTGCTCATTACTGGGGTAAGTATAACGATAAGGGAAACCCTGATTTTCCGTCTGAGGCGCCGAGGGCACGTTCATAGCAGGAAAGTCAAGTCTTCTCCACTCAGTCCAGGCAATATAACCTCTCAGGTAGAAAGAAATCCATGCCTGTGTTCCTATCATCTTTTTCCAGTTAGCCTGATTATAAGCAACATCCGGCTGTGCAATATAAGCAGCAGCAACAGTGGCTGAACTGCCCCAATATTTGAAAGAAGCAGTGATAGCATTGTCGTATAAAGTGACAGCATTATCGTTAGTTATTCCTCTCGCAGCAGCTTCTGCAAGGTAAAACTGAATTTCCGAATAGGTCATCAGAGGATTCCCATAAGTGGGTTCTTCGCTGATAGCCGTGTTAATATGGGAGAAACTGGAATAAGCGCTTACGTGTCCGTATTGTCCTCCTTTGTAAACTCCGGCACCCAGATTTTGATCAAAGAAAGCAGATATACGCGGATCGTTTAAGCTGAGTAATTTATCAATAAACGTATTAGCACCCACGAAATCCAAACGGCCACTTAGTGTGAGATCCACATAAAGCGGATTTGTATTTGGAGTACCACTCAGATAGGTAAAAATAGCATTTTGAGCCGCTGAGGTAAAGGTTCCGGCCTTGGCTTCTGAAATGGCTGTTTTAACCAAGGTGGCTAAAGAGCTCACATCAGCAACCTGAATGGCCATTTTCACTTTAAGACCGTTAGCAAATGCTTTCCAGTTCGTAACATCACCGTTGTAGATAATATCCGCACTACCAAAACTACCATTGCTCACATCCAAAGCATTGATATCCTTCGAAATTCTAACCAGCAAGCTCTTGTGGATAGTCATGGCATCATCATAAGCCGGCAACACATTGTCAACGTTTAACGCTTGGGTATAAGGAATATTTCCCCACATGGTTTCCATCCTGTCCCAAGTATAGACCGCCAAAATATCAATGATGGTTAACTTATTCTTTTGCGC
>VAPK010381175.1_pt1 | contig 18404 bp, 19 predicted proteins | sample 3395031 | NCBI WGS metagenome assembly VAPK01 (sample SAMN08290443, study PRJNA428436) | hydrothermal vent metagenome | isolation source: Deep-sea hydrothermal vent chimney 1 | place: Pacific Ocean: Juan De Fuca Ridge
ACCAACTTTTGCTTCACCTGCCGTAATAACTCCCGGACAGTTAGGACCAACCAAACGACAATCTCTTTGATCAATGTATGATTTTACTTTTACCATATCCGCCGTTGGAATACCTTCGGTGATACAAATGATCACTTTAATACCAGCTTCAGCAGCTTCCATAATGGCATCACTTGCAAATGCAGGTGGCACAAAAATTATAGAGGTATCAGCAGCTACTTCTTTTACAGCATCTGCTACTGTATTAAAAACAGGTTTATCCAAATGAGACTGACCTCCTTTGCCTGGTGTAACTCCACCTACAACATTGGTCCCGTAATCAATCATTTGGGTCGCGTGAAAAGTACCTTCACTACCAGTAAAACCCTGCACAATTATTTTTGAATCTTTATTTACTAAAACACTCATTTTAATATTATTTATAGATTATTTTTTTATTTTATTCAAATAGTTTGAATTATACAAAAGTAAATTATTGCAATCGAATTAAAGTTACATTTATTTCATTTTTTTTAGTAATTCTGGAAGCTTTTTAATAGCGATCAATTCTCTTTGCCTGTCTCGTAATTCTGTTACAGGAGATCCCCAGTAAACCTTACCGCCTTCAATGGATTTTGAAACCCCGGACTGAGCCATTAAAACTGCTTTTTTACCTATAGTGATACCACTCACGATTCCACATTGCCCCCAAATAGTAACTTCATCTTCAATAATAGTACAGCCAGCAACCGCAGTTAAAGATGCCATTAAACATTTTTTACCTATGACAGTATCATGAGCTATTTGAATTAAATTATCAAGTTTAGTTCCTTCACCAATCGTTGTATCACCGGTAACTCCTTTATCAATAGTACAATTTGCACCAATATCAACATTGTCTTTTATCACAACCCTACCACAGGAAATTAATTTATCATAACCTGTAGCTCTGTTTTTATAATAAAAGGCATCCGCTCCAAGTACTGTGCCTGAATGTATCGTTACATTATTACCAATAATACAATTATCATAGATAGTTACATTAGCGTGGATCAAACAATTATCGCCAATAACTACATTATTACCAATAAAAGTATTTGGTTGAATTATTGTATTCTCACCAATTTTTGCCGTGGAAGAAACATTTTGATCACTAGGTTGAAATGGCTTAAAAAAAACAGACAATTTATTAAAATCTCTAAAAGGATCCTCTGAGATCAGCAAGGCTTTTCCTTCCGGACATTCCACATTTTTATTGATCAGAACAACTGTAGCAGCCGAATTCAATGCCTTATCATAATATTTTGGATGATCCACAAAAACAACATCTCCAGATTCAACTACATGAATTTCATTGATGCCTTTAACAGGAAAATCATCCTCTCCAACATATTCAGTATCTGCTATTTGAGCTATCTCTTTTAAGGTATAAGTTCTTGGAAATTTCATAAATTATTATTCTTTTACTCTTTCCAAATAAGCACCTTTTTCGGTGTCAATTTTTATTTTATCTCCTTCATTGATAAACAAAGGCACATTAATTTTTGCTCCTGTTTCAACAACAGCAGGCTTCGTTGCATTAGTAGCTGTATTACCTTTTACACCCGGCTCTGTGTGTGTTATCTCCAAATAAACATGAGTAGGCATTTCTACCGACAAAGGTAATTCATCAGAAGTTCTGATAATAATGGTTACTATTTCACCCTCTTTCATTAAGTCTGGTGCATCTAAAGCATCTTTTTGTAAAGTAATCTGATTATAATCAGATGTATTCATGAAATGATAGGTATCACCCTCAGGATATAAATACTGATATTTACGAGTTTCAACTCTTACTTCTTCAATTTTATGCCCGGCAGAAAAAGTATTGTCCAATACTTTACCCGAAGTAAGACTTTTCATCTTTGTACGAACAAAAGCAGGTCCTTTACCTGGTTTAACATGTTGAAATTCAGTAATTTTATATGTATCATTATTGTATACGATACAAAGTCCTTTTTTAATATCTGATGTATTTGCCATTATATTTTTTCTTGTTTTTATTTAAAAATTACTAGTGTAACCCTTCATTATTCCACGTTGCGAATTCTTAATAAATTCTAAAATTTCATCTCGTTCAGAACTCACATCCACTTCAGCTTCTAAAATTCGGGAAGCTTGTGTTGTATTGTTATTTTTTTGAAACAGAATTCTGTAAATATTCTGAATTTCATTTATTTTTTGTGAAGTAAATCCACGACGACGCAAACCTATTGAATTAATTCCGATATAAGATAGAGGCTCCTTGGCTGCTTTCACATAAGGTGGTACATCTTTTCTCACCAGTGAGCCACCAGAAATCATAGCATGTTTTCCAATATGGATAAACTGATGTATACCAGACAGACCTCCAATGATGGCATATTCACCAACTTCTACATGACCTGCAAGCATCACTCCATTTACTATAATTACGTTATTTTTAATGATACAATCATGTGCAATATGTGCCGTTGCCATAATCAGACTATTATCGCCTATTTCTGTTTTTCCATAAGCTTTCGTGCCTCTGTTCACACTTACACCTTCTCTTATGGTAACATTATCACCAATTACAACAAGAGAATCTTCGTCTTCAAATTTTAGATCCTGAGGAATAGCAGAAATCACTGCTCCTGGAAAAATTTTACAATTTTTACCAATTCTTGCTCCTTCCATGATTGTTACATTGGAACCAATCCATGTACCGGAACCAATGACTACATTGTTATGAATTGTTGAAAAAGGTTCTATCACAACATTCGTTGCTATCTTGGCACCAGGGTGTATATAAGCTAATGGTTGATTCATTTATTTTATTTTTTAATTGAAAAATTACTTATCGGGATTTCTAACAATTTGTGCCATCAACTCAGCTTCTACAACTAATTTATTATTTGCATAACCATAAGCCTGCATATGACAAATTCCGCGCCTGATTGGCCCCATTAATTCTGCTTTAAATATCAAAGTATCGCCTGGTAATACTTTTTGTTTGAATTTGACATTATTCATTTTCATAAAATATGTCAAATAATTTTCGGGATCAGGTACTGTACTCAACACTAAAACTCCACCACATTGCGCCATGGCTTCTACCTGTAATACACCTGGCATTACCGGTGCTCCCGGAAAATGTCCAACGAAAAATGGTTCATTCATAGATACATTTTTCATTCCAACAACATGTGTTTCAGACAATTCTATAATTCTGTCAATCAGCAAGAAAGGTGGTCTGTGTGGCAGGATCTCCATAATTTTATGAATATCCATCAAAGGTGGCTGATTCAGATCAAACTGAGGAACTTTATTTCGCTTCTCTATTTTGATCATAGTCATCATTTTTTTAGCAAAACTGGTATTTATTTTATGACCTGGTTTGGTAGCAATTACTTTTCCTTTGATCTTTACCCCTATCAATGCCAAATCTCCAATTACATCTAATAATTTATGTCTGGCAGCTTCATTTGCCCAGTGCAAAGTCAAATTATCTAAAATACCATTTGGTTTTACTTTTACTGAATCTTTATTAAAAGCCTTACTAAGCTTTTTCATCGTTTCATCTGATATTTTTTTATCGACGTAAACAATTGCATTGTTCAGATCGCCTCCTTTTATCAGATCATTTTCCAATAACATTTCAATTTCATGTAAAAAACTAAATGTTCTTGCTCCTGCTATTTCTTTTTTAAATTCACTGATATTGTGGATAGTAGCATTTTGAGTTCCTAAAATTTTAGTCCCAAAATCAACCATGGTGGTCACTTCATACCTGTCAGAAGGCATCATCATAATCTCACTACCCGTTTCCTCATCTTTAAAAGTGATGATCTCTTTCACTTCGTAAACTTCTCTGTCAGCATCCTGCTCAACAATTTCAGCTTTTTCAAGTGCTTTAATAAATGAAATGGATGAACCATCCATAATTGGAGGTTCAGGAGCATTTAATTCAATATAAATATTATCAATATCCAATCCAACAATAGCTGCTAATACATGTTCCGAGGTGTTAATTACCACTCCATTCTTCTCTAAACTCGTACCTCTTCTCGTATCTGTTACATAACTTGCTAATGCTTCTAATTCAGGATAACCCTCAAGGTCTGTCCTTCTAAATTTGAATCCCGTATTTACAGGAGCAGGTTTAAATGTTAATTCAACATCTTTACCTGTGTGTAATCCAATACCCTTTACAGAAACTTCTTTTTGAATTGTTCTTTGTTTTACACTCATAATTATTCTTCTTTAGTAGTAATCCTTTTTTCTAATTCATCAATTCTTTTGGCAATTGAAGGTAAATTCTTAAAATACACATATGATTTATTGTAATCACTGTATGGTAAGGCCGGACTTCCCTGCACTGCGACATTATCTTTTATAGATCTACTTATTCCTGATTGTGCCTGAATCTTCACATTATCACCAATACTTATATGCCCAACGATACCTACCTGTCCACCAATCTGGCAATTCTTACCAATTCTTGTGGAACCTGCAATACCTGTTTGGGCAGCAATTACCGTATTTTGATCTACCTCTACATTGTGTGCAATTTGAATTTGATTATCGAGTTTCACTCCTCTTCTAATAACGGTTGATCCTAAAGTTGCTCGATCGATGGTAGTTCCTGATCCAATATCCACATGGTCTTCAATAATCACATTCCCAATTTGAGGCACTTTGTTATATTCCCCTTTTTCATTTGGTACAAATCCAAATCCATCACTACCAATAATTACTCCTGAATGAATGGTACAATGATTCCCAATTTCAGATTCTGAATAAACCTTGGCTCCTGAAAAGAGGGTCGTGTTATCGCCTATTTTTACATTATCACCAATAAAAACATTTGGATAGACCTTTACATTATCTCCAATTATAACATTTTTACTTAAATAAGAGAAAGCTCCAATATAAACATCATCACCATAAACAGCAGACTTATCAATAAAACTAGGTGTTTCAATACCCGATTTATGCAATTTTATCTGGTTGTAATACTCCAGTAATTTTGTAAATGCCTTATACGCATCATCTACCTTAACCAAGGTAGTTTCTATTTCCTTTTCAAGAACAAAATCTTTGTTTACAATTGCGATAGAAGCTTTTGTTGTATACAAATATGAATTGTATTTTGGATTTGATAAAAAAGTTAGAGAACCTGATTCTCCTTCTTCAATTTTGGAAAGTTTAAATACCTCCTGATTCGGATTTCCCTGCACTTCTCCCTCCAGGATTTCTGAGATTTGTTTCGCTGTAAATTTCAAAGTTTCAATTTATTTTTCTCTTAATTGTTGCAAAAATACTAAAAATTAATCACCCCTCTAAATAATTACAAATTCTTCGGATAACAAATAAAGCATTTGGTAACTATTTTTGATAAAGCCTGTATGCTTAAGTTATCTGACGCATTGGCAATATCAGCTATTTCACCATTTTTATATAAAATATTTATTTGTTCCGTATTGGTGTTATAAGCCTGATTTTTTACCTTCCCTCCAAAAATTAAATAACCCAAATCTTCTTTTTTTACTGGATATTTCTTTAGAATTTTTTTCTCTATCTTATCTTTGAATTCTTCTGAAAAATCGTCGATTTGCATTTCAACTTTAGGCAATTTTCTATGGATAATTGAACTACACAAATAAGACAAAACAAAATCATCATTATCTATCCAAAGTTTTAAAGCGGATATCACATCAAAATCATCCAGTTTTGAAAAAAGATCCAATTCATTGTAATTAAAATCATTACTATTAATAGTTGATTGTAAAAAATGGCCTAATACTCTACTTGATGGTAATTCTATACCTTTTTTAGTCAACTCTTTTGCTCTCTCAATTATTTTTACCAGAACTCTTTCAGCTGCCAAGCCTGTTTTATGCAAATACACCTGCCAGTACATCAATCGCCTGGCAACAATGAATTTCTCTACAGAATAAATCCCTTTCCCTTCAATTACCAAACTGTCATTTTTAACATAAAGCATGGTAATCAACCTTTCGGCATTTATATTGCCCTCCGCTACTCCACTATAAAAACTATCCCTTTTTAAATAATCAAGCCTATCCATATCTAACTGACTGGATATTAATTGATGCATGAATTTTCGGTGGTAATTTCCTGTAAAAATCTTAATCGCCAAAGATAATTTCCCATCAAATTCTTCATTTAAAAATTCCATGAATTTTAATGAAATCTGTTCATGAGTCCTGTTTACTACAATACTATTTTCCAAGGCATGAGAAAACGGACCATGTCCTAAATCATGTAACAAAATTGCAATATAAAGTGCTTCTTCCTCTTCTTTACTGATTTCAATATCTTTCAATCTTAAAGTTTCTATGGCTTTTTTCATTAAGAATCCGCAACCCAAAGCATGATGAAATCTTGTGTGATGTGCCCCCGGATAAACCAAATAAGACAAACCCATTTGTGAAATACGCCGCAATCTTTGAAAATAAGGATGTTCAATTAATTTGTATATCAATTCATTATTAACCGAGATAAATCCATAAATAGGGTCATTAAAAATTTTTATTTTTTTCACTCTGTTCTGTTTTTAGATTTTATCAATCGATTCATTTTGATCAACAAACTATTTCTTATTCTTTTACTTTTGAAAGCAGGTGTCTGGCACTATTGATAGCTATTTTCCTTCAAAAAATCACACATTATTAACTTTCAGTTACTTAAAGATTTATAATTGTAAGGAAATCGAAAATATTTGTTTTAAATTTACCAATCAATTTTGTTAATTAAAACACTAATAATTTTACAAACGTGTGAAAATTATATATTTGTTTTTTGTACTTTTCGCAAATCATTTTTGCTGAAATTCAATAAGGATAACAAAAGTAAAGGATTAATTTAAATAATCATATTTAATATATTTATAATGAGTACAGCCAAGATACTTTGGGTAGATGACGAGATTCAATTACTAAAGCCACATATTCTATTTTTAGAGAAAAAAAATTACAATGTAACACCTTGCACCAATGGTGCTGATGCTGTACAAATGGTTGGTGAAGAACCTTTTGATATAATTTTTTTAGATGAAAATATGCCCGGATTATCCGGCCTGGAAACGCTGTCTCAAATCAAAGAGAAACTACCTAATTTACCGGTAATTATGATTACCAAAAGTGAAGAAGAATATATTATGGAAGAGGCTATTGGCTCAAAAATTGCCGATTATTTGATCAAGCCTGTCAATCCAAACCAAATATTGCTTAGTCTGAAAAAGAATTTAGATACTTCAAGACTGGTTTCTGAAAAAACAACCTCTAATTACCAGCAGGAATTCAGAAAAATAGCGATGGATCTGGCTATGGTTAACAACTACGAAGATTGGATTGAACTATATAAAAGGCTTATCCATTGGGAAATTCAATTGGAATCAATCTCAGATGTTGGGATGACCGAAATACTGGAAAGCCAGAAAAATGAAGCCAATTCACAGTTTTTTAAATTTGTTAAAAAGAATTATCAAAACTGGTTTGACGGAAATGATCATCCTGTTTTATCTCATGAGTTATTTAAAAAAACAATTGTTCCGCAATTAGATAAAGAAAACGGGACTTTATTAATTGTTATTGATAATTTAAGGTATGACCAGCTTAGAGTTTTGGAGCCAATCATCCATGATTATTACAAAACGGTTGATGAAACAACTTTCTTTAGCATTTTACCAACGGCAACACAATATGCCAGAAATGCTATTTTTTCAGGTTTGACTCCTTTAGAAATGGAGAAAAAACATCCAAATTACTGGAAAAATGATACCGATGAAGGAGGTAAGAATTTATACGAAAATGAATTTTTAACCGCACAGATCAAAAGATTAGGATTAAACTTAAAACATGAATATTTCAAAATAACAAGCGTTAGCCGCGGGAAAGATCTTGTAAATAATTTTGAAAAATTAAAAGAAAATGATCTTACTGTAATTGTTTATAATTTTGTAGACATGCTTTCCCATTCAAGAACAGAAATGGATATGATCAAAGAACTGGCAAGGGATGACAAAGCATATCGATCATTAACCGTAAGCTGGTTTAAGAATTCTCCACTGTTGGAAATGATTCAAAAGGCACAAAAAATGGAACTGAAATTGATCATCACTACCGATCATGGTACGATCAATACCACCAAACCGGCAAAAGTTATTGGTGATAAAAATATTAGTTCTAATTTGAGGTATAAAACCGGAAGAAGTTTGAGTTATAATGATAAAGAAGTATATGCTGTAAAAAATCCTAAAGAAATATTTTTGCCTGCTCTTCATATCAGCAGTTCGTTTATTTTTGCAAAAGAAGATTACTTTTTTGCTTACCCTAACAATTTTAATCATTTCGTGAAATATTATAAAAACACCTATCAGCATGGAGGTATTTCTTTAGAAGAAATGATCATACCATGTATTTCTTTTGAACCTAAGTAAATAAGCATTTTAGCAATAAAATAACAGGAATATACTAAAAATCAATTATTTTATAAGTTATCAGTTAATACCAAACCTATGAAACTAGCTGCTTTTTTATTTTTAACGTTGATGTTTTTTTTTAGTCAGCATTCTGATGCACAAAACAAATCATCCAAAAAATCTTACGACATCATCATCTATAGTGGAACTTCTGCGGGAATAACAGCAGCAGTTCAGGCAGCAAGAATGAATCAAACAGTCTTGATTATTGAACCTAATAACAGGATTGGAGGACAAACTACTGGTGGACTTGGGCAAACTGATATAGGGAACAAACATACCATTGGAGGAATATCAAGAGAGTTTTACCAAAATATAAAGAAGTATTACAGTAATTCTGAAAACTGGAAATGGCAGAATAAATCAGATTATCATGTAACAAGTCGTAGCCACCGATCGAAACAAGAAGATGTTATGTGGACATTTGAACCATCTGCTGCCCTAAAAGTTTACAACGAAATGCTTAAAAATAAAAATATTAGCATTGTGTACAAACAAAGGCTCAAACGAAATGGTGGTATAAAAAAGAATAAAGGTGCTATTCAATCTATAACCATGGAAAGTGGTAAAGTTTACTATGCTAAAGTTTTTATTGATGCTTCTTATGAAGGTGATTTAATGGCTAGCGCTGATGTAAGCTATACAGTTGGAAGAGAAGCTAACAGCAAGTATGGAGAAAGTTTAAATGGTATCCAAACCGGGAAAACAGGTAAATCCCTTAATGGTCATAAAGCAATTACAGGAGAAAAACATAATTTTGTGAATAGTGTAGATCCATATATCAAAAAAGGAAATCCTGAAAGTGGTGTTTTGCCCTATGTAAATATAAATTCTCTTCCTAAAAATGGTACCAGTGATAAAAAAATACAGGCCTATTGCTTTAGAATGTGTTTGACCAACCAGCCTGATAATGAAATCCCATTTACCAAACCCTCTAATTATAATGAGTTGAATTATGAATTATTACTTAGAAATTTTGAAGCCGGTTATGAGGATATCCCATGGATAAACAGCAAAATGCCAAACAAAAAAACAGATACCAATAATAAAGGTGGGTTTTCAACTGATTTTATTGGTCAGAATTATGATTATCCGGAAGCCAGCTATAAAGAAAGAGAGAAAATAATTGAAAATCATCGTAATTATCAAAAGGGGCTGATGTGGACGCTAGCTAATAACGATAGAGTCCCAAAAAACATAAGAGATGAAGTATCAAAATGGGGTACTTGTAAAGACGAATTTGATAGAGAAGACGGATGGCCACAACAATTATATATAAGAGAAGCAAGAAGAATGGTTAGTGATCTGGTAATATCAGAAAAGCATTGTGAAGGAATTGAAAAAGTTAATGATGGTATCGGACTTGCCTCCTACACTATGGATTCTCATCATGCGCAAAGATATATTACAAAAATGGGACATGTTTTAAATGAAGGAAATGTAGAAGCTACCGTGCATAAACCTTTTCCTATAAGCTACCGTTCAATCGTTCCTAAAAAAACAGAATGTACCAACCTTTTAGTTCCTGTATGTTTAAGTGCAACACATACTGCCTTTGGTTCAATCAGAATGGAACCAGTATTTATGATTCTTGGACAGTCAGCAGGAGCAGCCGCTGCTATTGCTATAAAAAGCAAAAAATCAGTTCAGGATATTGATTATAATTTATTAAGAAACCAACTACTAAAAGGCAACCAAAAATTATAATACAAGTTCATTTTTAAATGTTAAATTCAACTGGATAAATTGTATAATATTATTAACAATAGTTGTAATAAAATTATTATTTTTTACGGAATTTATAACAATTATATAAAATAAATTACGGAATTTTACATGGTCAAAAATATACAAATATGAAAAAACATAATTTTAGTGCAGGCCCTTGTATTTTACCCCAGGAAGTATTGAAACAAGCTTCAGAAGCGGTATTAAATTTTAATGATTTGAACTTATCTTTGATTGAAATATCGCACAGAAGTGCTGATTTTGTTAAAGTAATGGATAAGGCCAGATCATTGGTACTTGAATTACTCGATCTTGAAAACAAAGGTTATTCCGTTTTGTTTTTAGGAGGAGGTGCAAGTTTAGAGTTTTTAATGACTCCATACAATTTAATGAAAGAAAATGGAAAAGCAGCCTATCTTGATACGGGTGCCTGGAGTTCAAAAGCATTAAAAGAAGCGAAACCATTAGGTAATGTGGAAGTTATGGCGTCTTCTAAAGACAAAAATTACAATTACATACCAAAAAATTACAGCATTCCTGCTGAAGTTGATTATGTACATCTAACCAGTAACAATACAATTTACGGAACACAAATTAAAGATTTCCCGAAAACAGATTCATTGCTTGTATGTGATATGAGTTCTGATATATTTTCAAGAAAATTAGATTTTACACAATTTGATTTGATCTATGCAGGTGCTCAGAAGAACATGGGACCAGCTGGTGCAACACTGGTTGTGGTAAAAGATGAAATATTGGGAAAGACTGGTCGAAAAATTCCTTCTATGCTTGATTATCAGGTACATATTTCAAAAGACAGTATGTTCAACACACCACCTGTTTTCCCGGTTTATGTTTCTATGTTAACCCTACAATGGTTAAAAGATTTGGGTGGTATCGATGCAATTGAAAAGATAAATATCGCTAAAGCGGAATTACTTTACAATGAAATCGACAGCAATCCTTTGTTTGAAGGAGCATCAGAGATAGAAGACAGATCTAACATGAATGTTACTTTCTTATTAAAAGATGACAGCAAAAAAGAGCGATTTGATCAAATGTGGAAAGATGCCGGTATTAGTGGAATCAACGGACATCGTTCTGTAGGCGGATATCGTGCAAGTATTTACAATGCTATGCCTATTGAAAGTATTCAGGTTTTGGTTGATGTGATGCATATACTTTAGTTCACATGGATAATGAATTAAAATTCAATTTATTAAAGCAGGCATTTGAAAATCAAATGCCTGCAAATAAATATTTAGGTCTGAAAATCTTAGAACTTAAAAATGGATTTGCCAAGATTCATATTCCTTTTAAAGAAGAATTTATAGGAGATTATTTACAAAAAAGATGGCATGGAGGTATTCAAGCAAGTATTGCCGATTCAGCTGGTGGTATTGTTGCCCTAACCTGTATGCAAAGCTTTAATGATAAAGTAAATACCATTGATATTCGTGTTGATTATCTGAACGGAACTGAACCTAAAGATCTTTTCGCTGAAGCGGAGATTCTTAAAAACGGGAAAAGAATCATCAAAGTTGATGTAAAACTTTATCATACCAAAGAAAAAATTATCGCTGTTGCAAGATGTGCCTTCAGCATTTTAAGAACATAAATTAAATAAAAAAAATAATGAAAGTTTTAGCAAATGATGGAATAGCAAAATCAGGTGTAGATGCACTTGAAAAAGCAGGTTTTGAAGTTATTTTAGAAACAATTCCACAAGATCAGTTAGTTGATTATATCAATGAAAATGAAATAGATGTTTTGTTGGTTCGAAGCGCTACAAAAGTAAGAAAAGATATCATTGATAGCTGCCCTTCTTTAAAGATCATTGGTCGAGGTGGTGTAGGAATGGATAATATTGATGTGGCATATGCCAGAGAGCAAGGATTAAAGGTAATCAATACTCCCGCTGCATCATCACACTCTGTAGCCGAACTGGTTTTTGCACACCTCTTTGGAATGGTTCGTTTTTTACATGATTCCAACCAAAATATGCCTTTGGAAGGAGATATCAAATTCAAGGAATTGAAGAAATCTTATGCAAAAGGTGTTGAGTTAAAAGGAAAAACCTTGGGTATTTTAGGTTTTGGACGAATAGGTCAAGCTACTGCTAAAATTGGTTTAGGAGTAGGAATGAAAGTGATTGCTTTTGATCCTTTTATTGATGCTGCTAACCTTGAACTCAATTTTTTTGATGGACAAACAGTGAGTTTTGAAATTAATACTATTTCAAAAGAGGAAGTACTACAACAGGCAGACTTCATTTCATTGCATGTTCCTGCTCAGGAAGAATATGTAATTTCTACAAAAGAATTTGATATGATGAAAGACGGTGTTGCTATTGTAAACGCTGCCAGAGGTGGTGTGGTTGATGAAATTGCTTTGGTTAAAGCCATTGAAAATGGAAAAATTTCAAATGCTGCATTAGATGTTTATGAAAAAGAGCCAAAACCTGAAATTCAGCTACTAATGAACCCTCAAATTTCTTTAACACCACATATTGGAGCCGCAACTGGTGAAGCCCAAAACAGAATTGGAGAAGAACTGGCTGCACAAATTATATCAATTTTAAGTTAACAATTAATCAGTTTTAAAATTAGCACTATTTTCAGCCAGTATTTGGCATAATAAATGATATGTAATATGCTAGTTTTAAAAAATAATTAGTCATGGCAATAATTAAACCATTTAAAGGTCTTAGACCTCCGAAACAAATTATAGAGAATGTATCATGCTTACCTTATGATGTAATGAACACCAGTGAGGCTAAAGAAATGGCATCAAACAAATCAGAGTCACTTTTACATATAACACGTGCTGAAATTGAATTTGATTCTGAAACAGATCCGCATGATGAAAAGGTGTATGAAAAAGCAGGGGATAATTTTAAGAAATTTCAGGAAGAAGGTATCCTGCTTCAGGATGCCAGTGATAAGTATTATATCTATGCGCAAACCATGAATGGGAAAACCCAGTATGGTATTGTTGGTGCTGCATCTTACAAAGATTATGATAACGGAATTATCTTAAAACACGAATTAACTCGGCCTGATAAGGAAGAAGACCGTAAAGTTTTAATGCGTAAATTAAATGCAAATATTGAACCTGTATTTTTTACTTATAGAGCAGTTCCTGAAATTGATGATATTGTAAAAGATATTGTAAGCAATAACGAAGCTGATTATGATTTTACTTCAGAAGATGGTTTTGGACATCATTTTTGGGTAATAGAAGATTCAGAAATCAATAAAACACTCGAGAAGCTTTTTGAAACAAAAGTACCTCGAACCTATGTTGCAGATGGACATCACAGAACAGCAGCAGCAGCAGGTATAGGTAAAGAAAGAAGTGCTGCCAATCCGAATCATACAGGCCGTGAAGCTTATAATTATTTTATGGCAGTTCATTTTCCTGATAATCAATTGCAAATCATTGATTACAACAGAGTTGTAAAAGATCTTAACGGATTAACACCTGCTAAATTTTTAAATTCTGTTAAAGAAAATTTTAATATCGCATCTGAAAGCACTTCCATTATAAAGCCATCAAAATTTCATCATTTATCTATGTATTTAGATGGTAAATGGTATTGTTTGGCAGCTAAATCAAATACTTATGATGATAACAATCCTATTGATAGCTTGGATGTTACGGTTTTATCAAAATACATTTTAGACCCTATATTAAATATCAAGGATCTTAGAACTGATACTCGTATTGATTTTGTTGGTGGAATAAGAGGATTGAGTGAATTGAGCAAACGAGTGGATTCAGGAGAAATGGCTGTTGCATTTGCTTTGTATCCTGTTAGCATGCATCAATTGATGCATATTGCAGATACCGGAAACATCATGCCTCCTAAAGTTACCTGGTTTGAACCAAAATTACGTTCCGGACTGGTAATTCATAAATTGTAAATACTTTTTAACTTTGCAAAGCTAAACAGGTTCTATTCCTGTTTAGCTTTTTATAATTTACTTATGCTTGTACAACAAAACTTAAAGCTATTAAAAACTGAAATCCCAGAACATGTTACCTTGGTAGCCGTTTCAAAAACAAAACCTATTAGTGATATTCGGGAGGCTTTTGATGCAGGTCAAAAGATCTTTGGTGAGAATAAGGTTCAGGAAATGGTCAATAAATACGAAGCTTTACCAAAAAGTATCCAGTGGCACATGATTGGTCATTTGCAAAGGAACAAGGTTAAATATATGGCTCATTTTGTTGATTTGATTCATGGTGTGGATAGTTTAAAAACCTTAAAGGAAATTGATAAACAAGCCAAAAAACATAATAGAACAATCAATTGTTTATTACAGGCAAGGATTGCAAAAGAAGAAACTAAATTTGGTTTGACTTTTGATAAAATTGAACAAATAATTAGCTCAGATGATTTTAAATCCTTAAAAAATATTAAAATCATTGGTCTGATGGGTATGTCAACTTTTACCGATGATGAAAATCAAATTGCAGCTGAATTCAAATCGTTAAAAGTATTTTTTGATAAATTAAAAAGTGATCATCTTTCAACTCCTAACTTTGAACTTTCAACTTTATCTATGGGAATGAGTGGTGATTTTCAAATTGCAATTGCAAATGGCAGCAATATGATAAGAGTTGGCAGTAAGATATTTGGCGCTAGAAATTATATTGTATAGTTCTTATTCACTATTTATTCAAATCAAGATTTCCACTTGATATTACAACCAATACTTGGTTTTTGGTCTTTTGAGATTCTCTTTCCATCCAATATGTTTTGCAAAGCATTTCTAAGGTCTTTTCCCGTTACCGGAACACCATTCTCGGGTCTTGAATCATCCAGCTGACCTCTGTAAGCCAGTCTCAGCTCCTTATCAAAAACATAAATATCCGGTGTACATGCTGCATCATATGATCTGGCAACTTCCTGTGTTTCATCATATAAATAAGGAAAAGGGTAATTTAATTCCATTGCTGTTTTTTTCATTAAATGAGGTGCATCCTGCGGATAATTTTCTACATCATTAGAAGATATTGCCATAAATGAAATACCTTCATTTTTAAAATCATATGCTATTTTAACCAACTCTTCATTCACATGAATTACAAACGGACAATGATTACAAATAAAATAAATAACAGTTGCATTCTTTCCTTTTAACGATTGTAATGACAATTCTTGATCTGAAATAGTATCTTTTAATGTAAAATCAGGAGCAATTGTTCCAAGGTCTATCATATTTGATGGTGTACGTGACATAATTTTCATAAATTTAGCCTCCAAAATTAAGAAAAAGATGCCAAAAGAAATTATTTCATTTGAGGACTTTCAAAAAGTTGATATTCGTATAGGAACTATCATTGATGTGAAAGATTTTACAAAAGCGAGAATACCTGTTTATCAATTAAAAATTGATTTTGGTAAATTGGGCGTTAAACAGTCGAGTGCACTTTTAATCTTATATATACTTTACTATCAAGAAGTTATAAATGCAGTTGACAATCGGGTTGATATTTTGATTGTTAATAAGTTTTTTCCTTATCAAGGTAGTACATAGATATAGAAGCTTTTCTCTACCAACCCAAATCTTTAAAATATGGCTGAGCTATTATTTTTATAAACTATCTTCTATATTTTCATAACGTATTAAAATGCCTTCAATTGATTTCTTCTTGTCTGATAATGTAACAGATACGCCCTTTTTGTCTGTTCGTTTAAAAAAGATCTTTGAATTAGTACCTCAACTGTTGCTTGTCTTGCTAAAAACGGTTCCAGCAATTTATCTCTTCTTTTTGTAGATATTCCTAAACGCCTGGAAAATTCATAAAAATCTTTCAATCCGGCATGACCGTTTTTTTTCATTTCTTCCGATTCAAAGCTATCCTTAAACAACCCCCTATCTAAAGCAAAATCAGAATCGTCCACATGTATTCTTGTATTCACAAGATCGTAGGCCGGACTTAAGGTATAATCACCACTTGGAGTTTCTAAAACAGAGAAGTTCTTTAGATGTGCGTCACCATTGGAAAACAAGTAATTGAAAACAACAAGCCTAAATAGTTTCTCTATTTCAACCATATAGGCCGGCACATACTTCTTTAGCAATTCAGCCAGTTCCTCATAACTGTAATCATATTTAAAATCATGCCCTGCATTTTCAGATGTTTTGCCGGCAAGTGTTGCAAAATCTTCTATACCCCATTTGGCAGCATCTTCTTTTACATCAAATCGTTTTGTGATATATGCTAGTTCTCCATTCTCAAAAAAGACAAGGGCATTTTCAGCTGTATTAATGCCGTAAACCTGCCTGGCAACTTGCATGGTTAAATGCTCATTGGCAGGAACCTGATCCACTTTTTTCAGATCTCTTGGAACAGGTTTTAAAATGTATGTGCCCTGTTCACCTTCTTTGGTTAAACGCAACTTATTTTTATCAAGCAAGAGCGAGAGCTTTTCCTGAACACCGGATATCGAGATACGTTTGCGATTTTCAAGAAATTTTTCAGCATCTTCTTCACTAACCTGTGGTGGATTATACGGTAAAATATGACTAATCTTCTTACCGTTAAATACTTTTTTTAGACAAGTTTTACTGTATGTATCAAACCCCTCTGCCAGTGTTCCAGGACAATATTTTATTTCAGACATACTCATTTACTTTCACTTTTAACAGGTTTTATGGTAACTGCCCCAATGGTATCATGGGTTGCTGTTGCAACCAACAGTCCGAAGTAATCACTTTCATTAATTTTAAGCTGACGGCATTGCAACTTCCTATTCACTCCTTCCGATAGCAAATTGAAGAAAAATGGAAAAAGGTGGTCTGCTTTATATATTTTCTGAGTTTTAGGAAGTGTCAGGCTGATGGCCGGCAGGTTGTCATTTGCAAACCATGTATCATCATAATGGTATTCGTACCTGCCTGTCCGGTCTTCCTGGTTTTTAGGATCATGCTGTATTAAAGTTCCGGCCAGTTGCCCGTTGCGATATACTTCTGCCTTTATCATTTATCAGAATTTTGGTTTTTTTACTTCGAATTTCAATTCCATACCCAGTACTTCAGCCAGTTTATACAACGTTTCGAATGTTGGATTACTTTTGCCACTTTCCAGCGCTTTCAGAGTGCGAAGGCCAACTCCTGATAATTCGGCAAGGTGTTCCTGTGTTACACTGAGTACTTCTCTCCTCTTCTTAAGTGCTTGAATGAGTTCTTTTAAGTGCATTATACGGCTCTTTTGTTTGCAAATGTATATAATAATTTATAAAAAACATATAAAAGAGCTTTAAAAAGCACTTTTATAGTATTAATTATAAAGATAAATTTGTTTCAACTTGAATAGTGCTATTTATTGCACTATCTAAATATCAATCATTCCTATCATCTATAACAATAAACAGATCTTTGCTATCTGCTTTTAATATAATTTTTTGCCAATAGCAACATGAATTAAAACTTATTACTAAATACCTAAACCTTTATATAATAAGTAACTAACATTATAATCATAGTCTAAAAAGTATAATTAGATGTCATATCCCATAGATATTTAACAAAATTCATAAATATTATAAAGTGTTGATTATCTAATTATTAACAAAAGTTTCCAGGCGTTTCTAGTCTTTTCTAGTCTTTTCCCGACGTTTCCCGGCGTTTCCCTTCTTTCGCCGATTTCCCAAAAAACCTGCCTTTATGTTTGTATCATAATTTATTCATAATCATTAAAAAATTTACAAACATGAGACATCAAGGTATTTTTATTCCAACAGAAGAAAGAGTAATAACAATTCTAAAAGAACTGGTAGATCCACAATTTAAGGAGTTAAAAAAATTAATCACAGAAGGGATCAACCCTCTAAAACACAATTTAACGGTACAGGAAACTGCTAAACGTCTAAACGTGTCAGAATTGACCATTAGAAATTACATTAAAAAAGGAACAATTAAGGCAGAAAAAATTGGAAGAAGAATAATCATTAATTCAAAGGATCTGGAAAAATCATTAGCAGAAGTTAAATCATTTAAATACAGAAGATAATGATCATTATTATAATCATTAGTTGTTTAATAATCGGTTTTATTTCTTGCCAAAATGCAGATATCTAAAGACTCTATTTTACAAAAAACACATCATGGTTTAAATATTTATGCCTATGTGTTGAGAATGTTCTATCCTGATAAAACTGTTCTTTCCCTTTCTGGTA
>VAPK010660861.1_pt1 | contig 18394 bp, 14 predicted proteins | sample 3395031 | NCBI WGS metagenome assembly VAPK01 (sample SAMN08290443, study PRJNA428436) | hydrothermal vent metagenome | isolation source: Deep-sea hydrothermal vent chimney 1 | place: Pacific Ocean: Juan De Fuca Ridge
ACACAGCAAGTGGATGACAACCAAGCGCTACGCCTGGATTAACATTATTGGTGCAGCTATTTTTCTTATTCCATTTTGTTTTCTTATTATTATAAGTTCAATAGATTTTGTAGCGAATTCAGTGCGATTTTCAGAAAGTTCGCCAGATCCCGGTGGATTGCCGTATCGTTATTTGTTGAAGTCTGTTATACCGATTGCCTTTATGTTTTTACTATTACAAGGAGTGGCTTCTATTATTCACAATGTATTGATTGTACTTGATCGGAAAACAGATAAAAGCTGATGGAAGTGTGGGCGCTGGTGATGTTTGTTGTCATCATGATTTTATTAATCATGGGCTATCCCGTGGCTTTTACCCTGGGCGCAGTGTCGTTTTTATTTGGCGGTATTGCACTGGGACTTGATTTCTTTTCGTTATTGCCCCTGCGTATATGGGGCATCATGACTAACTTCACCCTTTTAGCGGTTCCTTTGTTTATATTTATGGGAATTGTATTAGAAAAATCTGGTCTTGCCCGGGATTTGCTTGAGTCCATGGCAGAACTGTTTGGCGGATTGCGTGGTGGCATGGCCGTTTCGATAGTTGCAGTCGGTGCGTTATTAGCGGCAACCACCGGTATTGTGGGTGCAACGGTGGTTACAATGGGTATTATTGCTTTACCGCTGATGTTAAAACATGGCTATAAACCTGAATTAGCCACCGGTGTGATTGCTGCCTCTGGAACGCTGGGTCAAATTATTCCACCCAGTATAATCCTTATATTGCTGGGTGATGTAATCGGCGTACCTGTGGGGCGTTTGTTTGTCGGTGCGGTCACACCTGGTTTATTACTGGTTTTTTTATTTATACTTTATATTTTGGCAATTAGCTGGTTGAAACCAGAGATTGCGCCCTCCATCAGCAATGAAAACACGGTTTATGACGCGATATTTTTCATAAAGGTTGCAAAAAGCTTATTGCCGCCTTTGATATTAATGGTGACTGTTTTAGGTTCAATATTTTTTGGTATTGCATCACCCACAGAATCAGCCGCATTTGGTGCCTTGGGTGCATTAATTCTCGCGCTAGTTCATCGAAGATTAACGCTGCATAAATTAAAAGAATCTATGCAGCAAACTACCCGTTACACCAGCATGGTTTTTTTCATTTTGATAGGCGCGACGGCTTTTGGACTGGTATTTCGTGGTATGGGTGGCGATACATTGGTGCATGAGTTGTTGACTAACTTGCCTGGCGGGATGTGGGGTTTTATCGCAGTGAGTATGTTGCTTATATTTGTATTAGGATTTTTTCTGGATTTTATAGAATTATGTTTTGTTGTTGTGCCTATCCTGTCTCCTATCGTATTATTTTTTAATATTGATTTACTGTGGTTTGCAATATTAATCGCCGTAAATTTACAAACTTCCTTTCTAACTCCGCCTTTTGGTTTTTCACTGTTTTATCTTAAAGCCGTTGTGCCTGAGACGATTAAAATCACCCATATATATCGCGGCATAATACCGTTTGTCGCTATTCAGTTAGTGGTCATCCTTATTTTGCTGGCGTTTCCCCAGGTCACCCTTTGGTTGCCTAACAAGATGGACGAGTTGCAGGGATTTTAAATTGCCTTGTAAGCTAAGGGTCTGTAAATGAGTAACTTCACATTCTTGACTGCCGATTCATCCCGTCTGACTGTATTGCGAAAGCTTGAAATATCGACATATTTCTGCACTTTCGCGCCTTGCCAGACGGGCGCCTCAACACCCAAGAATGTGAAGTTACTCATTTACAGACCCTTATTTCAACATCAGTGCTTCCTGGTACGCCATTTCTGACAATTTGCTCCATTCAAGTGCCTTTACGCGATAGTCATTAAATGCAGCATAGATCTTTTTGAATTTTGGATCTTTAGCAGCCTGCTCTTTATAGACTTCTTCGGAAAGCTGGCGTAATTCGCGTATAACATCATCCGGGAATTTTAATATTGCCACATTTTTGTCTTGGAGCACGCTGAGTGATTTTATATTCAGCGCTTCAAATTGCGCAGACATCCACATGCTGTTGGCGCGCGCTGCTGTTTCAATAATTTTTTGCAGATCTTCAGGTAGTTGATTATAAGCATTCTGGTTTATTAGCAGTTCCAGTTCTGAACCGGGTTCGTGCCAGCCGGGGTAATAGTAGAATTTCGCCGCGCGATTCAAGCCGAGCCGTTCATCGTGAAAAGGGCCAACCCATTCGGTTGCATCAATGGTGCCGCGCTCTAACGCAGTATAAATTTCTCCACCGGCTAACAGAATAGGTACACCCCCCGCTTTTGCCAGTACTTTTCCACCCAGTCCTGGCATGCGCATTTTTAAGCCCTTGATATCCGCCAATGAATCGATTTTTTTGTTAAACCAACCGCCCATTTGTACGCCTGTATTTCCCATGGGAAACGGGACTAGACCATAATCTTTGTATAGCTCTTGCCATAATTCCAGCCCGCCAGCACCGTATAACCAGGAAGTCATGTTTTGTGCATTTAAACCGAAGGGAACGGAGGTAAAGAAAACCCCAGCAGGAATTTTGCCGGCCCAGTAATAAGCCGCACCATGTCCGAGTTCAACGGTGCCCTGTGACACGGCATCAAAAGTTTGCAATGCGGGAACCAACTCACCACCCGCATACACACTTATATTAAGACGACCGCCACTCATGATTTTTACGTCATTCGCAAAACGGTCAACGCCTTCCTGGAACACCGGGAAATTAGGGGGCCAGGTTGTCACCATTTTCCAATTAAATACTTGTTTTGCAGACGGCATTGCTTTTTCCGTCGACGCTGCTGCTGCGTTTTGCTTATTACCTTCTTGACTTTGATTGCAGCTCAATGTTGTTAGCGACAAGAGTAGCGTGATTGAAAATGAAATTATTCTATTCATATTATATTCCTAAATACTTTGCAGGTTAGCATAAGACATGACCAGCCATTTGCTGCCGGCATGGTCAAATTGAACCTGGATTCTCGCCTGGCTTGATTCTCCCTCAAATTGCAGTACCACGCCATCACCAAATTTACCATGTGATACACGTTGCCCGAGCCTGAGGCCATCATAAGAACTCACTTTATCTGTAGCATATGCCCGCTTTTTTGGTCGATATGATTGTGTTACTTTCCCTTTTAACCGGACTTCCTGTGTTAATTCAGCGGGCAGTTCTTCTATGAAACGTGATTTGCTCGGGTAAGTGTCTGCACCATAAAGCCGTCTGGATTGTGCGTGTGAAAAGTAGAGTTGTTTCATCGCACGTGTCATGCCCACATAGCAAAGACGCCGTTCTTCCTCGAGTTTCGTGTCATCACTGGTAGAGCGTTCGTGGGGAAACAGGCCCTCTTCTACACCGCACAAAAATACCAGCGGAAACTCCAGGCCTTTTGCCGAATGTAAAGTCATAAGTTGAACGCAGTCTTCCCATTGATCTCCTTGATTATCGCCTGCTTCCAATGCAGCATGAGATAAAAAGGCAGACAACTCGTCCATCGGTTCTTCATCGTCTTCTTCGTAGTTGAAATGACTGGCAGCGGTAACGAGTTCTTCGAGGTTTTCCAGACGGGTTTGTGCTTTTTCGCTTTTATCGTTTTTATGGTGGTTCAGTAACGTGCTGTATTCTAAAGTCGCTTCAACTTTATCAGCCAGGCAAGCATCCTTTGTCTGTTGTGATAGGTGGTCAATTAATTTTAAAAATGCGGCAATTGCATTACTGGATCGCGCCGCTAATCGATTATCGGATATAATTGCTTTGGCGGCTTCCCATAAGGAGATATCGTATTGTCGAGCATGTATTCGTATTTCTTCCATACTGCGAGCACCAATGCCGCGGGTGGGCGTATTGATTATTCGTTCGAAGGCGGCGTCATCGGATCGATTGGCAGTTAAGCGCATATAAGACAGCGCATCTTTAATTTCAGCACGTTCAAAAAAGCGCAATCCCCCGTAAACCCGATAAGGGATATTCAGCTGTAACAAGGCTTCTTCAAATACACGCGATTGTGCGTTAGATCGATACAGGATAGCCGTTTCAGATCGTGTACCCCCTTCTTGTACATGCTTGAGGATTTGGTTAACCACAAAACGCGCTTCGTCGATTTCGTTAAAAGCGGTGAACAGATTAATCAGGTCACCTTTTTTGCCTGCCGTCCAGAGTTTTTTACCCAGACGATTGGTATTTACGGAGATCAGTGCATTGGCAGCTTCGAGTATATTACCGGTTGAACGGTAATTTTGTTCAAGCTTAACGACGCCTGTTTCCGGAAAGTCATTTTGTACTTTTTGAATGTTTTCTATACGTGCACCACGCCAACCATAGATAGACTGGTCGTCGTCGCCGACAACAAATATACGACCACTTGTCCCGACAAGCATGCGTAACCAGGCATATTGAATCGTATTGGTGTCCTGGAATTCATCAACCAGCACGTTACTAAAGCGTTGTTGGTAGTGTGCCAACACAGTAGGCTGCTTTAGCCAAAGTTCGTGGGCGCGCAACAATAACTCCGCAAAATCAACTAAACCTGAGCGTTTGCACATATTTTCATACGCTTGGTAGACGTTGATCAGTTGTTTCAGGTAAGGGTCATTGTGGTGTTCAATATTGTCCGGGCGTTGTCCTTCATCTTTTCGGGCATTGATGAACCATTGGATTTGTTTTGGTTGCCATTGTGTGTCGTCCAATTCCAGTTCTCGTACGATGCGTTTTATAGCCCGGTGTTGGTCTTCACTGTCCAGTACCTGAAAATTTTGTGGCAGATCGGCTTCTTTCCAGTGAGCACGCAGCAAGCGATGCGCAAGTCCATGGAAAGTGCCTACCCACATGCCTTTAGTGGGTGTGTCCAGCAAGCTTTCAATACGCGCGCGCATTTCATTTGCTGCTTTATTGGTAAATGTGACAGACAGGATGCTGAAAGGCGATATATTCTCTGCTTGCACCAGCCAGGCGATACGGTGTACTAACACGCGGGTTTTGCCGCTACCCGCGCCCGCTAGAATGAGTAAATTGCGGTTAGGCGAGCAGACTGCTTGGCGTTGTGCATCATTTAGATCATTGAGTATGTAAGATACGTCCATCAGTGGATTCTAACAGGGCTGTATTTAGGTGCAATAATCCTAACACATCAGTAGGATCGGTTTTCTAGGGTGGTTTTGGGTATATATTGAGCATGTAGGCTGCGTATCTAACCCCACGCTATTTTGTTCTATCGCCTGTCCTTCGCAAGGTCGATCATTTTCTTATGAAAGTTTACTGCTTTATAACCTGGAATCACGTACAGCCAATCCTTGAATTTTTCATTCATTTTTGTAATTTCCGCTTTTACGTCATTCGGGTTTTTCAAAAATTGGATCGCTTTAGAATCTATTTCTTTTAACGCGGCAACAGCGGCTTCATTAAATGATGCGCTAAATTGCGTATACCAAATTTTGTCCTTTTTCATGGCCTTAACCTCGATAATCAGGCCGTCGAAGGTTTCGAATGTTGTGTTAGTTGTAGATGTTTTATCAAATTCAATTTTACCCTTGGGCAAAACATCTTCTAGTTTTATCTCTTTTAATCCGAGCGCAAGATTATTTACCGTTGCCACATTTCTAATTTCTTTTTCTTTGGGAATATCCAGCAACGTGAAATTTTCCTCTAACGGGTCTTTTTTCTCAATTTTTAATTGAGTGCCATCCGGATGCGTAATCGTGGCGGATTTTATCCTTTGTTGGTCGATGCTCACCAGGTCCTTTGCCAGCCACTTTGCGTCTATAGCACTGATTTTAATTTCCCCCGTTACTAACCAGGATTGGGCACCGCCTGATTTTCTTATATAAAAAGCATCCTTACCATCATCTGTTTTGGCAGGGCGGGGCTTACCCAGAATTGCTGTGGCCAGTATTTCGCCGTTGCTGCTTTTAACTGTTGCTGAAATGGAATTTGCTCCTTCGCTGTCTACATCTTCAACTGCAAGCTTGGGATACTGCCGGGCTTTACTCGTTTTTCTCTCTAATATTTTCGCCGTAGCCAGAGTAAAAAAGAGTTGTTTTATTTGCTGTAAGTCGGCTGGGCGGTTGTTTTTATTATCTACCACCCACACGCCTTCTATTTTTGAAATAGAGGCTTTATTTTCACCTTTCACTACTTCAATCTGGGTGATGTCGTTTATGCGAGATTCCAGGTTTTCAAAAAGCAATTTTCCGATTGTGGTGTCTGTTACGTTGCTTTGTTTGGTGTTCGAAGTAACCATGCTCACAACTATAATAGCTATGGTTACAACACCGAGTATTAGTAAGTTTTTCGATTTCATAAATAAGGTTTTTTCTTAGGTGGTCGCTTTGCTCGACCTTTGTTTGTAAACGCCGTATATGGTAGCAAATAAAATTATTAAAATAGGTATGAGTCCGATATTTATAAATTTTAACAATGAACCTAAAGATTCAATATCTTTCTTTAGTTCATGTTGTACGTTACGCAATTCTTTACGTGTTTTGGCCTGTTCTTTGCGAAATTCTGTGATTTCTTTTTGCTGGGCAGGGCTGAGTATTAACGTATTGTTGCCATCTTTATTGTGTTGTTGTAGTTCGCGAAGCTTGTTTTCGGCTTCTTTTAACTTGGTTTGCAGTGCTTTTTCCTTTTCACGAAATTTCTGCTCAGCATCTCTACGTATTTCTTCAACTTTGCTAAAGGGCCGAGAAAATTTTCCGCGGCTTCTAAGGGAGATAAGGTCATTGCTGCCGCTTAAATTATCTATCGCGTTGACCACAAAAACTCCGTTATTCGCACGAGGTACTGCGGAGCGCCTACCGGAGACGTTTCGCATTTCTACCCAAAAACGATCAGCAAGAATGTCTGTGTCTGCGACGACAATCACGTTTATATTTTCTTTTGATACGGTTAGCGTGTTTTCATTTTCGTCTTTATTTTCGTTGTTGTTATCGTTGTCTGAGTTATCGCCCTCTTCGTTTTCTTCCTTTGCTGCACTCGCAGGTGGACCGTCTGGGAATGCAGTTTGCGCTTTGCCACTTATGCGTGCAGCAAGCATCAGTTTTTCGCCGCCTTTTTTATACTGATTTAATAATGCGGCAGGGCTGGGCGAAAATTGAAAATTTGATTGTGGAAACAGAGTTGCACCCGTGGTGGTTTCTATTAATGGTGTTATCTCAAATTCCGTATTTTGTATTATTTTTAATTGCCCTGCGGTTGCCATGTTTATTTGGTTGAGGTTTGCTGTCACGAAGTCGCTTTTATTAAAATTGGCTTGTTTTAGACTGAGCCATGCAACGTAGTCGATGGACCGAGGGGTCCTCCCCATGTTGACAGTCACGCGTGTTGGCATATTGATGTCACCAACGACTTGTCCTTCAGCAAGTTCGATGCCCCAGTTATCAAATAAGGTTCGCAGATTGGAATATCGGATCGCGTTTGCCGCCGCCATTAGATCCTGGGGGTCGTGCTGTGCCAGATCCATTTCTGCGTGGGGATCAACGAATATGATTGCTCTTCCGCCGTTTAATACGAATTGATCAATGGCGAACAAACTGGTACCACTCATATTTTTCGGGTGAACAAGCATGAGAATGTCGATGTCAGCTGGAATTTTATCTGTGTTTATATCGATGCTTTTAACATTAAAGGATTTTTTTAATGTTGTAACAATCATCCATTCCCGGCTTTGGGCATTTGGCATCATGGATCGTGATGCGGCATTACCTTCAATAGGTAATGTACTCATGATGCCGACTGTTTTCTTTTCTGGGTCCGATAAATCATAAATAAGTTTTATGATATCAAATTCAAGTGATTCTTCTTTATCAGGTTGTAGAAAAGGTATCACTTTTTCATCATCTGTAGCGCTTATACCCACCAGGCCAAAATAGAGCGGGCTGCCGGCCTTATCTACTGAAACACCTCGCAGCCCATATTGTACTGCCTGGTCTTCTTCATCCGAAAAAGGTTCCGGGTCAGTGACGATAAGTTTCACGTTGCCATTAGAGACGGCCCTGAACTCTTCAAGTAAGTCACGTACCCGATTGGCGTAGTTCGTTAATCCAGGTACGTTTGCCGCTATTTTTTCAGAAATATACAAATGAATAGTGATCGTGTCCTGCAAACCCCTGAGTATGTTTTCTGAGCCGCTGGACAAAGTGTATAATTTATTTTCAGTTAAATCTATTCGTGCGGATTTAAACAAGAGGTTTGACAAAATATTTATCGCCAGTAACAAAACGACAGCCAATACAAGGCCGGTCGATGAAATATAATTTTTAATCAATGGAATTAACCTCAGTCAGCTTTTTTCAGTTCGACAATAATGACGTTTGCAAAAAGCCAACATCCGATAAATGATGTAAAGAATATCAGATCCCTCAAATCAATTACGCCCCTGGCGATTGCGCTAAAATGCGTTAAGAAGCTCATGTCGCTAATGGCATTTACTATCGCAAGTGGCGCCCAACTACTGAAAAAATCCAGAACAAGCGGAAAGCCGCTAAGAATAAAGCCAAAACACAGCACCACCGAAATGACGAATGCAATCACTTGATTACGAGTTATTGCCGAGATACAAGAGCCGATGGCAAGAAAAGCCCCGGCCATTAGAATGCTGCCCAGATAACTTGCAAAAATTACGGCGTTGTCAGGGGTGCCGAGGTAATTCACTGTTATCCAAATAGGGAAAGTAAGCGCCAATGCAATTGCTGTAAATGCCCACGCTGCCAGAAATTTGCCTAATACAGATTCTGTAATGGAAATGGGTAGGGTGACGAGTAGCTCAATAGTGCCGCTTTTGCGTTCCTCTGACCACAGTCTCATAGATAAAGCAGGGATTAAAAATAAATATAACCAGGGGTGATAAAGAAAAAAGGGATACAGATCAGCCTGGCCGCGCTCAAAAAAATTGCCCAAATAAAATGCAAATATACCCGTCATCACCAGAAAAATGACAATAAATACATATGCAACGGGGGTAGCAAAGTAACTGGTAAATTCGCGTTTTGATATGATAAATATATTATTCACGTTAGCGCACCTTTTGCAGAAAAATCTGAATTAATTGTAATGTCTCGAAACACTTCATCCAGATGTCCGGATTCAATGTGGAGCTCAACAATTTCCCAGTTATTTGATTTTGCACAGTCGTGTACTTCTTTTGAGATCGATACACCTTTTTTAGGAAATATGATACTACTGGATGTGCCTGCTTCGGTTATTAAATTGTCCACCGAGTCAACTGAGGACAGTTTCCTAAGTTGCTCTATCAGTGTGTCGGGTGAGTCAGATTTTACTTTTAGGGTGATCGCGTTGTGATACTTTGAGCGGCTAATCAGTTCAGATGGTGTGCCATCAAATAAAAGTTTGCCACGCGCAATGATGATAGCGCGGCTACATATTGCCTGAACTTCCTCGAGTATGTGTGTGGAAATTACGATGGCTTTGTTTTCGGCCATTTCTTCTATCAATAAATGCACTTCGTGTTTCTGATTTGGATCCAGTCCATCCGTCGGTTCGTCCATAATAAGCACATCGGGGTCGTGCAATATTGCTTGCGCAAAGCCGACGCGACGTTTAAACCCTTTGGACAATGTTTCAATGGGTCGGTTCATGACGTTGTGCAAATTCACCCGGCCAGCTGCTTGGTCAACACGTTTTTTAATTTCGGCTCCCCTAAAGCCACGAATTTCTGCAATAAACCGCAAAAAACTCAGTGGTGTCATGTCGGGATAAGAGGGAGCGCCTTCAGGTAAATAACCGAGTGATTTTTTTGTTTGGATGGGATCAGTCAAGACATTGTTGGAACATACGGAGATGTCGCCTGAAGTTGGCGCAAGAAAACCTGTAATCATCTTCATTGTAGTGGATTTGCCGGCGCCGTTGGGTCCAAGAAACCCCAGGACTTCACCTTTTTTCACGGAAAATGAAATATCGTCCACTGCTTTAAAAGTACCGAATTGCTTCGATAGATGTTTAACTTCTATCATTAGATCCTGCCTTGTGTTAACTAATGCCTTATTGCTAACAGAATGTACGAGCCAGCTAATATACGAGCTAGCTGTTGTGAACAATGTGCCAACAACCAACAAAATAGCTGAAGGAAAAATTATCTACAGATTTTCTAATCTGTCAAGTAGTGCAGCCACAAATTTAGTTTGGCATTGTACTCTAATTCGTATTAAGAATAAAAAATTATTAAGTGTTTTATTGTGATCGATTGCGCATAAAAAGTTCGTTTAGGCAGAGGTTTTTCTGGCAATTAAGCAATAATTGATTTTTGTTCTTCTCTTTGCCTGTTTCCAAATACTATGGCTGTTTTTACTTTTTAGATTTTTTAGAAAAGTGAATATCAACGTTGTAATATTGTATAGTGTGGGCGTTGATTTTGGTGGCACGGCATGAGTACTTTGTATAGTTAGCACTATTCAGTAACAGGGGTAGCATGGTGATCACATGAATTTACATAAAATATTAGAATATTCGCCATTGCTGTTTGTCGTTTTTCTATTTCTAGCAGCGTGCAGTTCCGAAAACGAATTTGAAACTCTCGGCGAGTGGGTTTCCTTGCGACAGCAGCAGCAGTTGCCCGACTCGGAACTGATAGAAAAGGTAAAAACCGAAAATGGATATTTTGCCGTTTTTCGTAAAAAAACGAAAGTTGTTTTGATTCAGCGGATCGTTACTGATGAATCGGAAATTGGCGGGTATTCCTCCAACTTGAGCGTTGACGATTCTGAAGGTATAAATCCGGTCGTTGTGGGTGCCAAAACAAATATTGAATCATTCCAATTTTATAATTTAGATGGCCGTATTTATAAAGAAAAAACCATATCACTGGATATTGACGAAACCTACGAAGGAAAATTACATATTAGCTATCGCTGGCGGCCAATAAGATTGGAAAAACAAGCCGAAAGTAGCGTTGCTGATAGCACAGAGATAGGCAGCAGCGCTATTGATCCGCTTGTCATCGATGTGGAAACCTTCTGGATAAGTGCGGTAGACTCCTAGAAAGTTGCCCAATTTTTAGCCATATCTTTGCTTGGCACTTACCTAATAAAAATATAATACATGCGCCAAAATTTACTTTGTTTTAGTGGCTAATTTTTATTCTATATTCTGTATAATAAATATTAATTTATTTAGGATTATAATAGTAATAGTAGTAACTTGACCGTTTTTTGTGTCGTTAGTGGGCATCGTTGCTAAAGCTTTTTATCATTTCAATGGATCATTGATTACGCCAACCATAACAGCGAAGGTGTAAATTGGTTTGTATTGAAAGATCCTATTGAGGTTTCTAAAGACCAGGTTAGTAAGTTCCTTGTCTCTATTATAGGTAATAATGCACGCCTATTCAGGCTAATAATGGTCGTTTCGTGCTTTCTAAAAATTAATGTGTATTTTATTCGATACACTACATTTAGTTCGTTAATACGTAATTAGAAAGCCACCGCTATATTAAATCAGTGGTGGTTTTTTCCTTATTCGACCTGTGTATTCAATAGTATCCCCAAACCCCTTGTAATAGTTTTGCCTGTCCTGCGTAAATAGTTGGGTTGGCGCTAACAAATTCCGGAAACTTAATTGCGTCTAGCATTATTATTCCTTCCTCGTTTTCTGATGCAAAAAGCAATGCATTTTTTATCGCGGCGCGGGTTTCATGGCTAATTTTTGAAGAGACTGATATTGCAATGTGTGGAACTTGCGCAGTAGTGACTATGGGATTGAGTTCAGTGTATTTGTTTAGCAGTGGTGTAGGGACAATGGCGGCCGTTACATCGCCTTTTAATACTTTATTGATCGCCTCTAGGGAGTCGGGGGTTTCAACAATAATCGGTTGCCTAATTGGGTTAGGAAACATTTCTGCGAGTCGAATGCCGCCTAAGCTCGGTGAGCCAGCAGTAGCGATTTGTCTGCCGGTCAGTTCTATCGGGTCGAGCACCAGGTTATTATCATTTGTCACCAGGGTATAACTTACTGTGTCGGGTACTTTTACCAATACGGTATATCCTAAACGCTTAATCCGAAAATCAGTAAAGTGCGCCGCATCGAGAATAATATCGTACTCGTTAGTTTTCTTCATTGTTTCCCAGTAACTCATCCAGTTGCTGGCTGTTACGATAGAAATATCTATGCCGGTTTTTTTTGTTAAATATTCAGCTAATGGGCGAAATACAGTTTTAGTGCGCTCAGCAGATAGGATGGGTTGGATTGCAAACTTAAGTTCCTGGGCAAAACTAATCGAAGGGGAAAAAAGTAACAGTGCGATGAATGCGGTGAATAATAGATATAATTGGTGCGTCTTAATGGCGATCCCATTTTTTTTTCGGGCAGAAATAATTTTAGTCACCACAAGTTTTATCCCCCTTCATCATAATCTATAAATAGTTATTGAATATAAAGTTAATTAAGAAAAACCTCCTGTACTGTCTGTCCCTGTATCTTCTGTCTACCTGTACTAGTCTAGTCAAAAATATTATAACCAGTATAAAAATATGCTGGTTTATTTAGTTGGGGGGAATATTTGCGGCTCAACTGATGTGTTTGGTTAATTGAAGATGTGATAAATAGTACAGATCGCAAGGGCATAGCGACTTTGATAATTACCTGGTCATCACTGGGAATATTGCGGTGAGGTAATATCAGAACTCGCTATACAATTACGAATAAAAAGGCGAAGTAAAATTAGTAACCCCAAATACCATCCAGTAACGCCGATTGTCCAAGATAGGTTTTTGCATTGGCATCAACAAAGCCGGGAAAGTTGATTTTTTCAAGCATTTTCTGGCCTTCTTTTGATTTTGTTGCTTCGATAAGGGCTCTTTTAATCGCTTCCTTCGCTTCTTCACTGACGCTAGGCGCGGCTGATATACCGACGTGAGGAACGGGGTCAGTTATTACGACGGTATTTAATCCTGTAAGACCATTAAGCAGGGGTGTTGGGATAAGTGCGGCCACGGCTTCGCCTTTTTTAACTTTCTCTACTGCGGACAATGAGTTCGACGCTTCCATAATAATGGGCTGACGCAGCGGATTTGGAAACATTTGTGCTAATCGAATACCGCCCAGGCCAGGTGAACCCATGGACGCAATTTTTTGGCCAATGAGTTCAGTGCTATCCAAAACCAATTCTTCCTCATCAGTCACCAAAGAAAAACTGACCGTGTCAGGCACTTTGGCCAGAACAGTATAGCCCTGTCGTTTAGCGCGGTATTCAGTGAAATGTGCGGCATCCATGATGAGGTCGTATTCTTTTCCTTTTTTCATCGTCTCCCAATAAGCGGGGAAATTAACTGCGGTGACAAGTTTGATATCCAGTCCAGTCGTTTTACGCAGATAATTCACCAAAGGTTGATAGGATATGACTGTTCGTTTAGGACTTAAAATGGGTTGGAAAATAAAATTAATCGGTTTTGCGTGGCTTGCCGTATAAAACAGACCCAAGAAGATTATTGAGGCAATTTTCGGTAGCCAATTTAGTTGTTGGCTGGAAGTTTTCTTATTATTGGATTTTAGGGTTATATTTGTCACTATTTTCTGCTCCGTACTTTATTGCTCCGTAAAAAAGGTTAGCTTTCCTGATGTTTAACGGCACTAGTAGCAATTTGTTTAGGGGGAGGGCGGCTATAGCGAATTAAGCATATTATTTTTTAATAATATGGCCGGAGATAGGCGCCAAGGTTGCGGGTATATAGATAGCAGATTGATTTGTTTCATTATTTATCGACCTGCGCTGTTATATTATTGTAACCCCAGACACCGTCCAGTAACGCCGATTGTCCAAGATAGGTTTTTGCGTTGGCATCAACAAAGCCGGGGAAGTTGATTTTTTCAAGCATTTCCCGCCCTTCTATTGATTTCGAAGCTTCTATGAGCGCTTTTTTTATTGCCTGTTTGTTATCTTCGCTGATTCCGGGTGCGGCCGATATACCGACGTGAGGAACGGGGTCAGTTGTTATGACGGTATTTAATCCGGAAAGACCATTAAGCAGTGGTGTTGGGATAAGTGCGGCCACGGCTTCGCCTTTTTTGACTTTCTCTATTGCGGACAACGAGTTCGACGTTTCCATAATAATGGGTTGACGCAGCGGATTCGGAAACATTTGCGCTAATCGAATACCGCCCAGGCCAGGTGAGCTCATGGACGCTATTTTTTTGCCAATGAGTTCAGTGCTATCTAGGACCAATTCTTCCTCGTCAGTCACTAAAGAAAAACTGACCGTGTCAGGCAGTTTGGCTAGAATAGTATAGCCTTGTCGTTTAACGCGGTATTCAGTGAAATGTGCGGCATCCATGATGAGGTCGTACTCTTTTCCTTTTTTCATCGTCTCCCAATAAGCGGGGAAATTAACCGCGGTGACAAGTTTAATATCCAGCCCGGTTTTGTCGCGCAAATAGTTCACCAGGGGCTGGTACGATACTTCAGTTCGTTTTGGGCTAAAAATGGGTTGGAAAATAAAATTAATCGGTTTCGCGTTAGACGTTGCAAAAAAAAGGCTGAGGAAAATAAATAGACTGATTTTTGACAGTAAATTGAACGAGTTACCGGACATTTTGCTGCCAGTGGGGTTGTTGGCTGCGAGCGTTACCATTTTTTTTGCTCCCTAAATTAAGGTTGATTTCCATAAAGTCTAAAAGCGGTGGGGCAGTTAATCAGACATGCCTAGGCGTTTGAACTATTTATTTTGAATAAGGATATTATGCCGCATTATATGATGAAAAATAGATCTGTGTTCCATATTTTGATCCGTGTAGAAATAGCTCTAACGTCTGGAAATAGTTCTAAGTGGTTGATAATTTGATTGTTTATTGTTGTTGCTGCTAATAAATCCACTTTTGCGTTGAGTTATATTCGGCTATCCAGGCGCCTATTATATAGGTGTCGAACGCTATTTTTTGTTGTATTTCTGGTTTCATCCTAATCAAAAATGAGACACATTAACGTAACATCTCTGGCCAGGGGAGCGGTAATGCGCTGTTTTATATTGTTAATAAATTTTTATGGTCCAGCTATTGATGAATTCTCAGAGATGAGGGAAAATCACCGGTCCCGTTGTTTCGGGCGCGGTTTATTGGTGGTACAGTGGCCGGCTTCTCCGTGATGCGGGGGTGTCTGATATTAGTAATATCAATGACTTAGCATTGGTTGGGCCGTAAAACTGTAAATAGGTTGTGTTTTATTGGTGCGGAATTCGTGCCAAAAGCAACAACAAATAAACCGTTCGATGAACTGGCGTTACAATAGAAGAATAACTTAATGCCGCCAGATAACAGTTTTTCTGGATTTTCACCTCTCGGCTACAACATTAGTGAACTCGTTTATTTAACGAGTTGCACCGATTTCGTTTTAAAAATATTTTTATTAATAGACTGAAGGAGAACAACTACATGCCTACCCGCAGAGATTTAGCAAATGCGATTCGAGCGTTAAGTATGGATGCTGTCCAGAAAGCAAACTCTGGTCACCCTGGTGCGCCCATGGGTATGGCCGATATAGCCGAAGTATTATGGAACGATTTCCTGGAACACAATCCTGCAAATCCTAACTGGAGTAACCGGGACCGGTTTGTTCTGTCCAACGGCCATGGCTCCATGCTTATATACTCCTTGCTGCATCTCGCGGGATACGATCTTCCTATAGAAGAATTGAAAAATTTCCGTCAATTACATTCCAAAACACCAGGCCATCCTGAATATGGCTATGCACCGGGTGTTGAGACGACAACAGGTCCGTTAGGCCAGGGTATTACTAACGCAGTTGGTATGGCCATTGCGGAAAAAGTATTGGCGGGCCAGTTCAATCAAAAAAATCACAATATCGTTGATCACCACACTTATGTCTTTTTAGGTGATGGTTGTTTGATGGAAGGTATCTCACACGAAGCTTGTTCACTGGCCGGTACCTTAGGTCTTGGCAAGTTGATCTGTTTCTGGGACGACAATGGAATCTCTATCGATGGGCATGTCGAAGGTTGGTTTACCGACAACACACCTGCACGTTTTGAGTCTTATGGCTGGCATGTGGTTGCAGATGTCGACGGTCATGATTCTGACTCATTACAAAAGGCCATTAAGCTTGCCAAGTCTATGACTGACAAGCCCACTATGATTTGCTGTAAAACCACCATCGGTTTTGGTTCACCAAATAAAGCGGGTAGCCATGCTTGTCACGGAGCACCTTTGGGTGAAGAAGAAGTTAATTTAACCAAGGCTGCGTTAGGTTGGGATCATGGTGCGTTTGAAGTCCCAAATGAGATTTATCAGGGCTGGGACGCTAAAGAAAAAGGCGCAGCAGCTGAGTCTGCATGGGATAAAAAATTTGCTGCTTACAAAACTGAGTATCCAGCATTAGCCGCTGAATACGAACGTCGTATGGCAGGTGATTTACCAGCTGATTGGGAAGAAAAATCAGCAGCTTTTATTGCCGCTGTAAATGAAAAAGCCGATAGCCCGGCAACACGTAAAGCATCACTTGCTGCTATCGAAGCCTACTCACCTGCTGTTCCAGAACTGTTTGGTGGTTCAGCTGACTTAGGTTGTTCTAACCTGACGGAATGGTCCGGTTACAAGCCAATGGTCAATAATGAAGAGGCTAACTACGTAAATTATGGTGTGCGTGAGTTCGGTATGTCTGCCATCATGAATGGTATAGCGCTACACGGCGGGTTAATGCCATTTGGCGCGACGTTCCTGATGTTCTGTGAGTATGCACGTAATGCATTACGCATGGCCGCGTTGATGAAGATTCAAAGTATTTTTGTTTACACGCACGATTCTTTTGGTTTGGGTGAAGATGGTCCGACCCATCAACCAGTCGAACAAATTCCTACATTACGTATGATTCCTAACATGGCGGTATGGCGTCCTTGTGATGCGGTTGAGTCTGCTGTTGCCTGGGCTAAAGCGATTGAGCGTAAAGACGGGCCATCATGTTTGATCTTCTCTCGTCAAGGATTGCCTCATCAGCAACGGTCTGAAGAACAAATCGCTAGCATCAATAAAGGTGGATATATCCTTAAAGATTGTGGTTGCGATACGCCTGATGCCATCATTGTTGCGACCGGCTCCGAAGTTGCTCTCGCTGTTGGTGCAGCAGAACAAATGAGCGGCAAGAAGATCCGTGTTGTATCCATGCCATCTGTTGATGCCTTTGAAGCGCAAGATGACGCCTATCGCGCATCTGTATTACCAAAGGGCGTGCCAACTGTTGCGGTTGAGGCGGCTGTTACTGCTGGTTGGTATAAATATGCAGATGCAGTACATGGTATAGACCACTTTGGTGAGTCGGCGCCTATCGAAGATCTGGCTAAAGAATTTGGTTTCACCGTTGAAGACGTTGTGAAGACCGTTGAATCTATTCTCTAATTTTTAACTTTATAAAACTATTGCACAGTGGAGTTTTTCTATGACAATTAAAGTTGGTATTAACGGTTTCGGCCGTATTGGCCGTATGGCGTTTCGTGCTATTGCAAAAGAGTTCGGTGATATTGAAGTTGTTGGTATTAACGACTTGCTGGATGCTGACTACTTGGCTTATTTGCTTAAGCATGATTCGGTTCACGGTAACTTCGATGGTGAAGTCACCATTGATAATAATGACTTAATCGTTAACGGCAAAAAAATCCGTTTAACAGCTGAGCGTGATCCAGCAAACTTAAAGTGGGGTGCCATCGGTGCTGAACTCATTATCGAATGTACAGGCTTCTTCTTAACAGAAGAAACTTGCCAAAAGCACATCGATGCCGGTGCGAAGAAAGTTGTCATGTCTGCTCCTTCAAAAGACGCTACGCCGATGTTTGTAGCGGGTGTTAATGACGATACCTATACTGGGCAGGCAATCGTATCGGCTGCCTCTTGTACTACAAATTGCCTGGCACCTGTCGCTAAAGTCTTAAATGACAAGTGGGGTATCAAGCGTGGTTTGATGACTACCGTTCACGCAGCGACGGCAACTCAAAAAACCGTTGATGGTCCTTCAATGAAAGACTGGCGCGGAGGTCGTGGTATTTTGGAAAATATCATTCCTTCCTCAACGGGTGCTGCTAAAGCCGTTGGTGTTGTACTACCTGAATTAAATGGCAAGTTAACAGGTATGGCTTTTCGTATACCAACATCTGATGTATCTGTTGTCGACTTAACGGTTGAATTAAATAGTGAGACGAGCTACGAAGATATTTGTGCTGCGATGAAAGCGGCTTCCGCGTCCGGCCCGATGAGTGAGACTTTGGGTTATACCGAAGAGAAAGTCGTTTCAACCGATTTCCGTGGTTGCAGCAAATCATCAATTTTTGACGCCGGGGCTGGCATCGCGTTAGATGGGTCTTTCGTTAAGGTGGTTGCGTGGTATGACAATGAGTATGGTTACACGTGTAACATGCTTCGCTTTGTTAAGCACGTTGCGGCTAA
>VAPK011058375.1_pt1 | contig 18385 bp, 29 predicted proteins | sample 3395031 | NCBI WGS metagenome assembly VAPK01 (sample SAMN08290443, study PRJNA428436) | hydrothermal vent metagenome | isolation source: Deep-sea hydrothermal vent chimney 1 | place: Pacific Ocean: Juan De Fuca Ridge
AATCTTTGGAATTTTAGGATCACCCATTCCAGTTCCAGTAGGATCCCCTCCCTGAATCATAAAATCCCTAATTATCCTATGAAAGATGATCCCATCATAAGTTCCATTCTCAACTAATTTTTTAAAATTACCAGAAGTAACTGGCATATCTTCGTATAAATTTAGTAGGATGTCTCCGTGATTAGTTTTTAACTCAATTTTCATATAATAACAAATTAAAATCGTTTTTTAACTGTTTGGATTTAGAAAAATAAAAATTATATCCTTCTGACAGAATAAATAACTACATCATCAATAGGCCAATTCTCATTCCCATCCCTAACACCAGTCTTTACCTTTTCTATTCTATCCACTACATCTTGACCCTTTATAACTTTCCCAAAAACAGCATATCCAGGATTATTAATTGCATAATCCAAAAAACGGTTATTGTTAGTATTTATAAAAAATTGTGACGTTGCCGAATTCGGAGCAGATGTTCGTGCCATCGCTATTGAATATTTTTCATTTTTTAATCCATTGTCCGATTCTAACTCAATTGGATTATTGTTTTTCTTCTGGTTCGCATATTTATCAAAGCCACCACCCTGAATCATAAACCCAGATATAACCCTATGGAAGACTAAATTATTATAGAACTTAGAATCAACATAAGACAAAAAATTTTTTACAGTCACCGGTGCAGCCTGAGAATTTAATTCTACTGTAATATCCCCCATAGATGTACTTATTAAAACAGAATTCCTGCCGACACTATTAAACATCTTCATAGTAAACAATGTAAATAAAATAACTAAAATCACACTTAAAAAAATTGCAACATCCTTCCTCTTTAAAATATCTTTTATCTTTGACATATAGGATAAAAACAACTTCACTTTATAAAATTATTCCAACTCTCGCCCATAATCACGAACCTCCACAATCCGTTCCACAACTTTCTTTTCCCGAATATCTAACTCAACGCCCCGAAACATTTTATAGACAACTCCCTCTAATAAAACCCTCCTTTGCCATTCATTCATATTTCATTATAGGAATTTTTTTATATAAACCTTTCGGTATAGATTCAGTGCAACCCTTTTTATACCATTTTTATACCAATATTTATGGAAAAAGATTATCCCTGGATAATAAAAGGTAGTCAACGGATAAAAATAATAAAAGTAATGGGCAAACCAAAAATTCCAACCCAAATAAAAAACGATACAAAACTCGCTTTAAACAACGTCAGTGACATTCTTCGAGAATTTAGGAAAAAGAATATAATAAAATGCATTAATCCAAAAGAAAAAACAGGAAGAATTTATCAGTTAACGCCAAAGGGTCTAAGGATAAGGGAAGAAGTCTTAAAATAATCCATCCTCAGCTAAGCTACAATATCCATCCCGCCCAATAATTACATGATCCAAAACTTCAACACCCATAATCCTTCCAGCCTCAATTAAGCTTTTAGTAATGGCAATATCTGCATCACTCGGAGACGAATTCCCACTTGGGTGGTTATGCATTAAAATAATAGCAGCCGCACCAACTTCAAACGCAATCTTAAAAATCTCTCGCGGATGAACGATAGACTCATCAAGCGTCCCAATAAATAAAACCCTTTCCTTCAAAACCTTACGTCTTACATTCAAATAAACCACCTTAAAATGTTCCGATTCCAAATCCATCATCCCAGCACCAAAACCCTTCACAACATCACCAGCTTCTCTAACAAAGAAATCTTTGTCTTTTCCAGCACTAACTGCCCTTCGCCCCATCTCAAAACAAGCCGCAATCTGACAAGCCTTCGCTCTACCAACCCCAAATTCTTTTTCCAAACTAGAAACACTTAATCTAGCCATTCGTTTAAAATTATAATTTTCTAAAATACCCCTAGATATACTCATGACATCCCGCTCTCCATTGCCAGAAGAAATTAGAATGGCTAATAATTCAGAGTCACCCAAAACTTCTGGACCAAAATTAAACAACTTCTCACGTGGTCTATCATTCAAAGGCACATCTTTCATAAAAATTACAATTTAAACAAATTTAAAAACCTCTCCTTCAATCCTAAAGTTAAGCCCACATCGCGTACCGTCACCTCAAAGAGTCTCGGACACGAAAACTTAAAAGTTTTCTACGCGATGATGAACAAAGCCCACATCGCGTAATGGTATCGCACTGGTCTTGAACACCAGACCCTTCGGGGTATCCCCGTTCGATTCGGGGTGTGGGCGTAAAATACAATATTCGTCCACAAGAAATGTGCCGTCGAAGATGATGCAATTTTTTGTGGGAAAAAACTCATAGACAAGTCTTTTAAACCAAATCCATATCTATTAATCATTGAGTCCATATCGTATACTGTTACCTCAAAGAAATTCGAACCTAAAACCTAAAAGTTTTCAATGCGATAATAGGCAAAGCTCGTATCGCATAATGGTATTGCAACAGGCTCGAACCCTGTGCCCTCCGGGGCGTCCCCGTTCGATTCGGGGTACGAGCGTTTCTAAAAATAATAATATAAAAATTAAAGTTTATATTTTGTTACAATTATTTATTAAATAATATATAGACTACCAGAAAAGATACTATCGTAGCAAAGATGCAAAAGGTTAATATTTCATTCGTTATATTTTCATTTCCTTCTTATTTCCAAGCTCTTTTTGAATAGTACATAAAATAAATAGAAGCATTATTTAGATATTAGAGACATGGAAAGCTCAACCTAAATTGTATTAACATCGCTATTAAGAGAAGTTTTGCCGTATGCAAAATTTGGAAAAATTCGGCATGAATTTTCCTCATAATTCTTGTTAGTTGTTTTTTCTGCAAGAAAAAATTGCCGTAGGCGACAGTATGACGGAAGAAAAATTCGGCGTTACATTTATAATTATGGAAGCACTCCCCATTATAATGGCAGATGAGATTGTACCTTATCAAAGAATGAAATTAGAAGATTTAGCAGGTCTTCTCGAAGAACAACTCTTAGACATAGCTTATTATATGTTGAAATATTGTAACCATACTGTTCAATCTATAAGTCATGATATTCAAGAGACACTTTCTAAATGTGATGCTATGGATAAAACTGCTGAATTATATCGTTCTATACAATCTCAAAAAAAGTACAATCCATAAGCCCAATTTTTCTGAGTAATATTTTCTTGAACGCCCATTACCCAACCTTTAGTCGCATAACCCCATCAAAAACCCAAAAAACGAAACCAAAAACCAAAAATTTACACCATCCACACAATCAAACAATCCCCACCCCCAACTAAAAAGACCCATCATCCCACCAAAAAGCCAAGCCAAACCGACCTCGCTCTTCAACAAAAGCAGCCAAGCCAACTAAGACTCCACCACTCCTCAAAAACCTTTTCAGATCTTATCCGAACAACGAAGCCAAACCAGCAGCCGAATCAGCCTTAGGTTCTTCTTTCTTTTTCTCTTCTTTCGGTGCCTCAGTAGGTGCAGCAGCAGCAGGAGCTGTACTCACACTAGCATTTGCCAACTTATCAGCAATATCTACGCCAGACAAACTAGCAACCATTACCTTAACCTTAGCCTCGTCTACAGAAGCGCCAGTAGCAGCAACAACGGCTTTCAAATTGTCTTCATTGATATCCTTACCAACTTTGTGCAACAAAAGAGCAGCATATGTGTATTCCATTTTGTATTATTTTCTACAAACCTTATTTTGTAATTTAGTTTGTTGAATGCTATATGATGATTCCATTTATCCAAACAAGCTAGCAAGACCCGCAGCCGACTCTTCCTTAGCTTCCTCCTTTACTTCTTCTTTCTCTTCTGCAACTTCCTCAGCAGGAGCCGCAACAACTTCCGGTTCTGGCTCTCCACTAATAATCCTACTAACAATACCCTCTTCAACAGAAGCCTTACCTAAAATTAAATCCAAAGTTTCATTATTAACAATCCCCAAATCAACAGCCAAAGCAAAAGCCTTTCCAAAATCATATTCTAAACTTTTAATCATGGCATCCTTGTCAATCTTAATATCGGCATAAACGACACCATCCATATAAGCAGCAATAGGCTCAACACCAACTTCAAACGGAATAATATCTAACTTAGCCATAATGGAAGCAATAGCTTCACTAACTTTCTTACCTTCCTTCAAAATAATTTTATCCTGCATAACCGCAATCTTCCCATTCTCAACCTTAGGAGCTAAACCGACAGCACTTAAGGCAGAAATATCAGGACCAGGAACCAACTCAGTAGGACCAGCCTTAACCTCGATGTCAAACGGAGCAATCTGTCCAGCTTTAGCTTTAGCAGGACTCTTCTCATTAGCCAAAATACCAGAAATAACGAAGGCATCCTCATCGCTAAACAACATAGCAGTAGAATCATCAACATAAGGGACAAGCTCCCTTAATTCCTTAACTCCAGCATGATCTAAAGCAAAATTAACCAAACTTTTCTTAACAACCTGAACCTTAGCCTTAGCCCTCAACTTCTTCTTAATATCCTGAAACTGTGCCGACGGCAAACCCTTAACGGAAATAATCATGACAGTTTTCTTTTTTAATAACTCAGCCAATTCCTTAACCTTAGCCTTTTTAACATCACTAACCCGAGCCTCAACACTAGCATTCATCTTACTTCTTCTCCACAACAACAATAGGCTTAGTCATTGTAAATTTAACCAAAACATTCTTAATATTTTCCTTACCCTTAGGTAACTTTTTCTCTAATTCAGCAATAGCCTCATTAATATTCTCTACCAAATCATCATCATTCATACTTTCCTTTCCAACACAAACCTTAACTGACATTTCTTTGTTTTTTACTCTAATAGCCTTCTTCATCTTCTCAATCATAGCTTTAATCATAACATCGTCCTCCTTAGGAACAATACCAGCTAATGGTGATGGCATTTTATTCATAGGACCAAAAACTCTACCAAATTTTGTAGCAACCTTACCCATCATAGGCGCAACAGCCAAAAATGCATCATATTTCTTTGCCAATTTCTTAATGTCTTTCATCTCCTTATATTTAACGAAATCTTCCTCAGTAATAGTATCAACGTTACTATTCCTCTTCGTAAAAAAAGCAGCGAACTTTCTATCCAATCCATGTGGAATAAAGATAAAAGTGTTTAGAGCCTCTCTTCTAACATCAAAGCTTTTTAGATTAACAATTAAGTCCACGGATTGATCAAATTTTCTTTTCTTTTCTTTTCTTAACTCTTGTAGTGCTTTTACTGTTTCCATATTATATTAAACTGTTAGATTTATCTTTCGGATTACTCCTTCTACTAACAGTAGTATATCTTAACCAAATTTTTAGTTTATAAAACTTACTGCTTCTCAATTCTCAAAACAATACAATCTTCTCCGCCACAATTCTCAAATTCACTCTCTAGCTGTCCGACCAAATAACCATAATCAAGTGGCATATCTAAAGTCATAGTTATTTTAGTATTATCTAAACCAGAAGGAATGGCCCATTTCGTAATACCATCACATGAACCAACAATAGGGTCCAGAGTCTCTCCCTCAACCTCAGAGTCAAAATTCCTAGGAAGAGAGGGATAAACAACGTAACTATATTTCATAAACAAAACAAGAGCAACCAATCTATATTAATTACTGTCCTAGCATATATATTTTTATAAACCAATCATAACTAAAAATCAGATGGAACTAATCGCACTATTATCAACAGGCAAAGGAACATGGGGGCAAGTAGCCGGACTAATTCAAAAAGGAGAATGGGAAAAAGTAATCGTAGTCGGACCATCTTTCGCAAAAGAATTCACAGTCCAAAATGAAGCATTCGATTTCATAGAATTTGATCCATCTAAAAATTTGATCCAGTTAAAAAAAGAATTCTCTTCAAAACTAAAGGGCAAATTTCAAGGACTAGAAGTCGCAGTTTCTATAGCATCCGGAAACGGAAAGGAACATATGGCGCTACAGTCTGCACTTTTGAATTTACCAGTAGGAGTTAGATTTACCGCTCTAACTAAAGACGGAATTATATTTTTGTAAGATGATATTGGTAGAAGCAGTCCACGAAGAAAGTTATAGTTTCCCCAATTGGGGGAAAGCATTGATAAGTTATGCGAAAGGAGGAACTAATTATGAGGCACTTGTTCTTGTGCAAAAACAGGGCGAAGAAGTGGCACGAGAGATTCTTTGTACAGATGATTTTAGAAGTGGAAGGTCGTTTCTAGAGGGCTTTTTAAGTTCTGAAATTAGAAATGGAGCGGAGATCCCTCATGGAAATATTGCCAAAACAGGGTGGCTAGAGCCTTATTGTGATGCGCGACCAAGACCAAGCATTTCAGGAGTGACATCAGCTTTAGACAAAGAGCAGGCGAGATCAAGGGAGGAATAATATTTTTTAAAATGACAAGCGAAATAAGAAAAGCAACTGAAAAAGAAAGAGGCTTAGCAGTTAAATTTTTAGATGAGGCAGACCATGCTGGAAAGAATCTTTTAGATCAAGCCGAGGATATAGGCTTCAGAGTCATTTATGAAGAAGGAGAAAAAAACCATCTCCCAATTTTATTGCCTTCTGGAGGAGTGCTAGACTGGGATTTTGTCCCAAATAGCTTAGATGCGTTAACACATAATGATCCTAGGGAAATAGAAAATGCTGCGATTTATTTAACCCTTGTAAGCATTCCTTATTTAAAAAAACAGGGAGTGGATATCCCCCAATCACTTCTATAAATGTTAATTGGAAGACAGCTAAGAGAAAATGAATTAGGAAAAGGGTGGGCAGATTCAGAACCAGCAATAACCGAAGAAGATAAAGACAGGATAAGAACAGCAAGAACACTAGGGGCTGAGGGGTACCTATTTTTGGCAGACCCATTAGGAGACTTAATAGACGATTCTTTCTGTGTAATAACTCCAAACAGAAGAGTTCTCACCCTTATGAAACATACACGGCAAACAGTGTACCAGGAATAAGAGACTGGGTAACCTTTTCAAAATTAGAGGAATCAGAACTTAAAAAATCAGAGATATATCTCTTAACATATAACAAAGAATTCCTCGATCCATAATTAAACCCGATCAATCCGCATCTCAACCCCATCTCTAGCCAACATCACAACACAACTCCTCTCATCCTCAGCCTTGATACTATAATTATATTTTCCAATTTTTTTCTCATTTATCCCAGTCAAATCTTTATTGCTCAAGTCCCCATCGCTCTGCGATGAATCTTTCCAGTCGCAAGGCGACTGAGCTTTCCCACGCGAAGCATGAACTTCTCCACGGGCAGCACCCGTGAGCTCCCTCGCCATCCTCTCCGAAAAATCCATAACCTCATCATGCCAAACTTGATTGTCATATCCCATTCTCTCCCTAGAATACCCAACAGCCTTATACCCCTTAACATGAACAAAGTCAGGCTCAGCTCTCCTAATCAAATCACAATACTCCTCAAGATTCTCATCCGACATATTACTCATTTCGGCAAATTCACCCTCAGTCCCTTCCTTTACAATCGTCAACCTAATAACTCGCCTTACCCTTCCCTTTAATTCTCGCATCACATCAAGACTCTTCAAAAAAGTTTTCCAAGCATCTTTCTTAGTAGACCTATGCCACCTTAAAAATAAATTCTCATTAGGAGCGTTAGTAGAAATAGCAATCTGTGTAGGAAATTCACCTTTCCCTCTATCTAAATTCCTCAAAGCCTCAGGATTAAGCCCATTCGTAACCAAAAAACTAACAGCCCCACGTCGACGAATCTCCGCAAACATCTCACCCAACCGTGGATAAAGAGTAGCCTCGCCACTAAGACTCATGGTAAAAAGTTTAGGCTCAATATTCTTTTCAAAATTCTCAACATCAACATCTTTATTCCCCCTCATCCCCATTAGCATCTCCTTTCTCTTAGCAACAATTCCATCCAAAATTTCAATAGGATTATCCACCTTCGGCAAATATGTCCCAAGATTCATCTCAATTGGCCTCCAGCAATGTAAACACTGATTTTCACACCACATTACGGCGGGAGTCATTTCACAGCAGCCAGCACTCGAAATCCCATAAAACTTCTCTTTCCAGCACCCACGATCTCCTCGTAAAGAATTTTTAGTCCAACGACAAATCTGCACAGCACTTGTTTCTCCAACAAGTCCATAATTCATCTTTGTTAATTTTTCCTTAACACTAGTTGGACAGCTCTTACGCTTTGGATTCTTTCTTGCCATTAAAATAAAAATCCCACACACATTATAAAATTAATTAATTAAAAAATAAAATAAAAATTAGAGAGATTATCTCCTCTTTTTCTTAGAAACTTTCTTTTTAACTACTTTCTTCTTTGTCACTTTTTTCTTTGTAGCTACAGCAAGTTTCTTTTTTCTTTGTTCCATTGCAGTTACTTGTTTCTTAAGAGACTTAATCTTAATTTCGCACTGCTTTGGAGTTGTTGGTAAAGCCATTGTTTTTACACCTCATTTAGTTAGAGCTAAAAGCTCAATAATACAAAGACACTTTCCTTTAAATATTTTTGTTAAGAACATTTTTTTACAGTTATAAACTTTTTAGGAAAAATAAATATTTAAAGACGACAAATTTCAAATTTCAAACGAATTTTCTAATTTGAACATTTTATCTTAAAAATAATTTTACTAATGAGATTTTTAAAATATATCCTCAATGACCCGTAAGTATTTTATTAATAAATATAGGAAGCCTTATCTTTAGTCACCAAATTCGAATAGCCCAAAAAAACATCATCAACGCGAATGCAAATAAGACTAAATAAGTCGTTGCCGTATAAGCTCTCTTGGCCCATTTTGTAGATCCAAAAATCCCCAAAACACCAAGGTAAAAAAACCTGCCACCGTCGAGCATACCGAGAGGCATCATATTAAACAAGGCAACAAGTAAATTAATCACCATAACCCACCATAATAAATAATAAATAAAATAAACAAAATCACCATCCCATGTAGGTTTATAATAAGTTGAGGATTCCTTAAAATTCATAAACTTAGATAAAATTTTCTGAATAAAGTTCCGAGGATTGATTGCGCTATTTCCAACTCCAAGATAAGCTTTTCCCGAACCATCAGGACGTTCACTTAACATAACATCATATTCTTCTCTCTCATTGCTAGTTGTGTCCTCAGTTACAAACCTTACAATGTCACCAGGTTTCTTATTCTCTAAAAACCATCTTAAGTTATCAAGCCCTAAAATCTTAACATCATCAGCCTGAATAATTACTCCCTTCATTCCAGCTAAAACAGCAGGGGCTTCATCTAAAAGGACCGTGGTATGGTTATCTATATTAACTCCCTTTAAGATGAGGTTTTTAACATCAGTACTCATAAGATATTTTTTACCCATTACCTCAACCTCAGTAATATTTATATTAGCAGTTTTACCGCCCAAAAGAACACTCATGGTCCCCATGTCTTTACCAATATTATCAATAGAACTAAGTTGAACTTGGTGTGCCCCATATGAATTAAAAATATAACCAGAAGCCGTAAAGCTACTAAAAAAGAATGCAACATAAAGACCATAAAACAGCAACGCCATTAAAATATTTGCAAAAACACCAGCCCCTAAAACAGTCATCTGTTCTAAATTATTTTTCTTATGGAAGCTATTTTGTTCTTCTTCTACAAACGCTCCCAGTATCGGACCTAAAAACACCAGACCAGTAGATTTAATCTTAACCTTAAACAGTTTCATAAAAACACCATGACTAAACTCATGAGCAATTGCAACAATTGCCAAAGCAATAATAAAATATGTGAAATAAAATGGTGGAAAGATGTTTTGCATTCCAAACAGTTTAGGAAAATAAGGAATTAAAGGAGCGATAGGAGGCGCCTTAATCAATTTAGTAATCTCTGGGTGAAATAAATAAATTCCAACAGTTTGTCCTAGCATCCAAATCATTGTTCCCATCAGAATTCCACCAGTCCCAACAATGACCCATTTCATCTTCTTCATAATCCAGTTGAATTTTTTAGTAAATTTTCCAATTGCCTGAATACCAAAATTAGTTCTCCACATAAAAATCCAACCCTCTCTAGACAACTCGTCACGCCTATTTCGTAAAAAACTCCACACACCCAAGCTAAATAAAATCAAAAACGCGACATCATAGACCCAAAAGTTCACCATATTATTAATACCACAATTCTCTTTTAAAAACTATTCGCTTCATAAAATTAAAACAAGAAATACTATCAATCCCCCATTAATAAAGTCAATGAACCACCCAATCGCAAAGCAATTAAACCACCCAAAATTTTTTGAAAAAAAGTTTTGAACTACCCAAAAAATAACAAAGTTACTTTTTTCGCACAGGCCTAAACTCTTGAGCCTTACATTTTCGACATCTGACTTTCCCACCAATAATCTTCAAAGGTTCAACCTTCATCTTATGTTTACAAACCTTACAAACAAATGCATTCTTATACAATCTATTCTGGGTAGCCGGAATTTTAGTTGCCATTATCTAGCACTCCGAATATTTTGGTATTTTTCTTGAGCCATAAATAATCATCAAAATATCACTTTATAAAGTTTTCCGCAAGAACTCTCAAATAACCCTCTTTAGAAGCTTGTCACCTTCAATATCCCAATATTCGACATTGACCCCTTCACTAACCCCTTCAACATTCTCTCCAATAGTTAAATCCAAGTTCTCAAAACTCTCACTATCCATAATGCTAGCAATATCCCCATTAATTGACAATACTTGTCCATTTCTCTTATCAATCATAGGAATTTCAAACTTATCATGACCAGGAATAACCTGAACCTTCTTCTTCCCTGTAAAAACATTAATAGCCTCAAATCTAACTTTCGCATGTCCATGTTTTCCAGTCTTAGAAACATCCATCTTTTTTACCTGATGTGCAACGCCATCAAGTAGAAGAAAAGTACCTACTCTCATTTCTGTAGCATCAATAACTCTAGCAACCATAATAATAAGAAAAAAAATATCTTTTATAAAACTTTGTGTAACGTTTTAAAAATTCCCAAACTCTTATCTCATTAAAGATATCTACAGTCCAACCTCCAGTTTTTAACAAATCCCTAAAACTTAAAAACCTAAAACTTTTCTAATTTTTATGACAATACAAAAAAATGATTTTATAGAAATATTCTTCACCGGAAAAATTACTAGTACAGGCGAAGTATTCGACACTAATATCAAGGCTGATGCAACAATGGCAGGATTCAAAATAGAAGGCATCAAACCTCTAATAATGTCAGTTGGGCACAAAATGCTACCAGAGGGTTTTGATGCAGACCTAATAGGAAAAGACGAAGGAAAAGATTATGAGGTAAATCTAAAACCAGAACAAGCCTTTGGAAAAAGGAACCCTCAGTTTGTAAGAATGGTTCCAACAAAACACTTTCATGAGCAAAAAATACAGCCAGTTAAAGGTATGCAACTTAATCTTGATGGACAAATTGTAAAAGTTTTATCAAGCGATAAAGGTAGAACGCTACTAGACTTTAATAATCCATTAGCAGGAAAACAGGTGACTTATAATTATAAAATAACCAAGGTTATAACAAATCAAAAAGAAAAGATTAATGCTCTTCAAGAATATTTCTTCAAACAAGTTTTTGACTATGAAATAGTAGACAAGACAATAACTCTTACTGTCCCAAAAGAAGCAGAACAATTCATAAAAATGTTATCTTCAAAGTTTGAAGAAATCTTAGGATTTAAAATAGAAACCAGCCCAACTTCTTCGGGAAAAAAATGAAAACTTGGCGATTAGTAGCGAAGTGCCCATTGTTTAACATTTTACGAAGCGCACAATTCTAATACCCAACCCCACAAATTCTTAAAAACTCAAACTTCCAGTTTAATACATGGAAGACATATTAAGGGATGATATCCCAGAGGTGAGGTCAATTCCTCAGTCAAATGCGAATGCAGAAATAGACCGTGAATTAGAACAAATTTTACAAAAACAATCCGCAAGAATTAAAGTTGTAGGAGTTGGTGGTGGAGGTGGAAATACAACCTCTAGGATGCGAGAGATAGGAATTAAGGGTGGTGAAATAATAGCAATAAATACTGATGCACAAGATTTACTCTACGCAAACGCTGACCACAAAATCCTAATTGGAAGAGAAATATCAAAGGGACTAGGTGCAGGGTCAAATCCAAGAATAGGGGCGGAGGCGGCAAAAGAACAACAACAAGATATCAAGAAAAAATTAGCAAACTCAGATTTAGTTTTTGTTACATGCGGACTAGGAGGTGGAACTGGGACGGGTGCAGCACCAATAGTGGCTGAAATGGCAAAAAAACAAGGAGCCTTAGTAATAGGAGTTGTGACATTACCCTTTACTGTGGAAGGGGCAAAAAGAATAGAAAATGCAATGGAGGGGCTGGAGAGGATGGAAGGGATAGTCGATACATTGATTGTGATCCCAAACGATAAATTATTAGATTTGGCACCAGACTTGCCTCTTCCTACAGCCTTTAAGGTTGCGGATGAAATTTTAACAAATGCAGTTAAAGGAATCACGGAATTGGTCACATCGTCAGGATTGGTGAATCTAGATTTTGCAGATATTAAGGCAATTATGGCAAACGGGGGAGTATCCTTAATAGGGATGGGGGAATCAGACTCTAATGAACGAGCATCAGAAGCAGTCGATAAGGCCCTTAATAACCCACTCTTAGATGTGGATATAAAGAATGCACAAGGAGCTCTAGTAAATGTGATAGGTGGAACAGATTTAGCACTAGATGAATATAAACAGGTTGTGCAAAAAATAGGAGAACAACTTTCCCCAGATGCTAAACTTATTTCAGGAGCACAAATATCAAAAGATATGGAGAAATCTCTAAAAGTTATGGTTGTGATAACAGGAGTAAAATCTCCTCAAATATCAGGGGAGCGACTTCCTATCGAGGAGGCCCGAAGAAAGGATATGGAAGGGGAATTGGGGATTGAGTTTTTTGAAGAATGAAATTTTTTTAGTTAAACAATCTAAGGACTCAAAGACTAAATCTTAGAACCCCCCCGAAAATCTAACTAAGCGTACCAGAAATTCAATCAATATCTATGAATAATCTTAAAAACCAATTAATCATTTAATAAATATGGTAAAAAGAATAAAAAGAAAAATAGCATCACAATATCACAAATACTCGAGAGTATGGCACCTTCTACAAAAACCATCAATAGAAGAATTCAAGACAATTTCGAAGGTTTCTGTAATAGGTCTTCTAGCAATAGGCGCACTTGGCTTCGCAATCTCTGTGTTTATGAAGTTAATAATTTAAAATCAGCTACCAAAACTTTTTTAAACCCAAATTTTCTACAATTGATATCTAGTTCTTAGAAATTTCGAGGGCTAGTTATAAACAATTAACTTACAAAATACAAAAAATCATGGCAATAGGATATGGAGACGAATTTGACTACCTCGATGAGGATGATAGCAGCGCAGAAGATACATTTGCACCAAAAATAAAAGGGGCAAGTAGCCCCTCACTGGTACCAGAAGACGAGGTTGACACAGAACCAGCAAAAGAATTAGAAGAAGAAGAAAAGGAGATAGAAGAAGAGGCTAAGGTTGAAAAAGCTCCAAGGGAACATGAGTCCCAAATTTATATAGTAAAAGTTACAACAAACAAAGAAGATAAGGCATTAGAAATGATTGCCGACAAAGTTAATAAAAAAGGAGTAGGGATATATGCAATTGCAAGACCCCATGGACTGAGAGGTTATATCTTTTTAGAGTCTCCAGACCATAAGCACGCAGAAGACGCAGTTTTTAATCTACCTTATGTTAAGGGAATTATTGGAGAGACTGTATCTTATGATAAGGTAAAGCAAATGCTAGAGCCAGTTGCAGCAGATATTAAGATTGAAAAAAATGATATTATTGAAATAATCTCTGAACCATTTAAGAATGAGAAGGCAAAGGTTGTCAGAGTAGATAAACCAAAGAATGAATGTGTGGTTTCTCTCCTAGGTGCAGCAGTCCCTATCCCAGTTACGGTAAAATTAGATAATGTTAGAGTAATCAGGAGGGAGGACGAAGAGTAGGTTTTAGATACCAGATTATGCTGGGCAAAAACCTCAATTTTTAAATATCTCTAGGAATATTTAAAAACTACTTTTTCAAAAATCTACAATGGCAGTTATAAAATTATTAGTTGAAGGCGGGAAAATGACACCAGGTCCAGCGATTGCACAACAATTAGGTCCAATGGGAGTTAATATGGGGAAAGTTATCTCCGACGTCAACGAGGCAACGCAGGAATTTAAAGGCGTAACTCTTCCAGTTCATCTGACAGTAAACGCAGACACAAAAGAAGTCAAAATCAAGGTTTTATCTCCACCTACTTCTGAACTACTAAAGAAAGAACTAGGAATAGAAAAAGCATCCGGAGCTAGATTAAAGCAGAGGGTGGGAAATCTTGCAATTGAACAAGTAATATCAGTATCAAAATCAAAACATGACGCAATGTTGTCAAATGATTTTATGGCAACACTAAAATCTGTAATTGGAACATGTCAGGCAATGGGGATATTAATAGAGAATAAGGAAACAAAAGAAATAATGCAAGATATTGAAGAAGGACAATTCGCAGAGGAAATCACAGCGAAAAAAACTAATGTAGATTCAGAGAAGAGAAAAGTATTAGATGATTATTTCGAAACAGTTGCTGTAAAACAAGAAGCAGTGAAGAAGGCAGAAGACGCAGAGAAGGAAGCCGAAGAAGAAAAGAAGGCAGCCAATGCAGTTGCTGCACCAGAAGCAAAGAAATAGATTTATTAATGGATAAATCACCTCATATTTATGGGGCCATGGTCTAGCCTGGTATGATTCGAGGTTTGGGACTTCGCGACCGCAGTTCAAATCTGCGTGGCCCCATTCAAAATCAAAACAGAACGCGATTTGAACCCCGGTTCAAGTCTGTGGCGAGTAATTCGCTCCAAGCAAACCAAAAGGTTGAATAAGATTGCGAGGTGCAAATTACGAGAAAAGCCTCATTCAAAAACAAAAAAACAAAAAAACAAAAATGGCAGTAAAAAACAAAAAAATCGGAAGCGCAGGAAGATTTGGCGCAGGCTACGGTAAAATAAAACAAAAACTCGTAGCTGTAGAGAAAAAACAGCGAGTTAAGCAAGAATGCCCATTTTGTAAAGGAAGGGCAAAACGAACAGTAAAATCAATCTGGAGTTGCGTAAAATGTGGAAAAGAATTCGCATCCGGAGCATATCATTTAAAAAACCAAAAAACCAAGAAATAATATGGAAAAACCAAAAATTAAATTTTTAGAAAAGAAGTTTCTCTACTTGCGAGAAATTTCTCTTTTCTAAAGAGAAAGAAATCATGGCAGGATATAAGTGCTTTCATTGCGGAAATAAACTCAAGTCGGAAGACTTAAAAAAACGATTTGTTTGTCCAGAGTGTGGATCAAGAATTTTCTACAAACCAAGAAATAAAATGAAAACAGTGAGCTCAGATTAATATGGAAGAAGGATGTGGTGATAACTGCGGGGGACACAACCCCAACCCCTTGGCAAATCTAGACCAAAAAACCCAAGCACAAATTCAAGAATTACAAATGATGGAGCAGTCATTCCAGCAACTTCTAATGCAAAAGAATGCGTTTAGCATGGAGTCAAGCGAAACAGATCTTATTATTAAAGAGGTAAAAAAAACAGAAGGAGAAGTTTCTAGGATAATTGGAAACCAAGTGGTAATAAAAACAACAAAAGAAGTAATTCTAAAAGATATGGAAAATAAAAAGAAATTAATTGATACAAGAATGAAAGCAATTAATGAACAAGAACAAGAATTTTCCAAAAAAATCGAAGAAGTTCGAGAAGAAGTAATGAAAAAGATTCAAGGATAAATTTATTAAAAATTCTAATCTAGTTACAAATTTAAATTAATTAGACAATATACTGTCTTAACCTTGATACACATACTCTGTCACATAAATATTTAAATACTGAAAATATGAAATTACATTATGGCTTTCGATATATTCAAAAAAATGATGGGAAACGGAGAAGAAGTTTCATCCGATTTTATAGAAATTGACTTAGAACAGGAGAAGTCTGACTCTAAAATTCTAATCAAAACATTTGTTCTAAAAGTTTATGAAGATATCAACCCAATCCTAAACTCTCTAAGAGAAGGGTACACAATCGCAGTAATAGATATCAAAACACTAAAATCAAAAGATGTAATCGAGTTAAAGAGAGCAGTCTCTAAAATCAAAAAAACAGTAGAAGCCCTAGAGGGAAAAATCGCAGGATTCGGAGAGAACACAATTATCGCAACACCATCAAAAGTTTTTGATATTCAAAGGGGAGTATCTGAAGCTCCAAGAACAAGATCTGACGAAATTGAAAGATTTTAGTTTGCCCAATTCTTAAAAACCCCAATTGTCCCATAATATTATGAAAACAAAGTCCGTACAAACCAATAATAATTCTAAACCCATGAAGGTATTACTTATAGAAACAAAGCGAAAATTCAAAGACACCGACATAAATTTATCTCTCTTAGCTGGACTTCCCGGAAAAACAATATCTCTAGCAGCAACAATCCAATATATAGACCTAATTCCAAAAGTAAAAGAATACTTAGAATCTCAAGATAAAAAAGTAGTAATAAAACAAGGGGCATATTACAATGCCCACGTTTTAGGTTGCAACTCAACAGCACTTGACAAAGGAGCTGATACTATACTAATAATAACGGATGGCAAATTTCATGCAATCAACAATGCAATCCAAATTCAAAAACCAATTCATGTATTCTCTGGGAAAACTCTGGAAAAAGTGACTCAAAAAGAAGTTGATACACATAATAGAAAAACTCTAGCAAAACAAAAAAAATTCCTAACATTAAAAAAAGTCGCTCTAATTCTCTCGACAAAACACGGGCAACATCACAATCAAATTAACAAAATAAAAGAGGAAATAGAAAAGCTAGGAAAGAAAGCTTACATCTTCGAATCCAATAATATCAATATTCAAGAGTTTGAAAACTTTCCACAAATACAACTCTGGATAAATACCGCCTGCTTTGGATTAGCCAAAGACGATTCTAAAATAATCAATCTCCAAGACATCACCCAATTTCTAAAATAATAAAATAATAAAATAATAGTAAAGTATTAGATATTATATCTATTTTTCCATTAAGCCCATAACACCAATCGCCAAAACAATTAATGCAATAACCCATCCAATAGCACCTGTAGTCAAAGTTCCCAAAACATTGACATTAAGTAATGGCAAAAGCATTATAATACCAATCACAGTCACAAGTGAAGCATTCAATTTACTCATCATTTTTTATTACCTCCATTTAGTTTTTACTCTTAACTTAAGCACGTAAAAAACGTACAACATCTAGCCTACATCTCGGATATCCGCACACTCAAATTTGATTTTGTCAAATTTTGGCCATCGAAAAAACCGTCTTTAAAGCAACAACAATGGTGGCCGGAACAAACAATAATAACAAGCTTCCTAACACATTCCGAAGAGAAGTAACAGCGTAATTATTAAGTGCAATATATTTCAAAGGCTCCATCCCTAGAGAGCCGACAATAACCAATGATAAACTTGCAATCAAAAACGTCATAGAATCTTTATCGTTAGTATTCATAAACCCAATAATCAATCCAATAAGAACTAATGTAGTATAAAATAAACCTCCAGCCTGATCGAGTGGCTCATTAAACATCCCAAAAATAACAGCCAAAACCACACCAATCAAAAAGGCATATGCTCCCAATAAATTTTCCTTAGATTTCACCATAGAATATCGACGACAATATTATATTTAAACTTATCCTTTCAAAAATATATGAAATATTCCGAAGATTATTAAGTCATTTAGTAAAAACCATTTGCAACTTTTCTCTTGGTCTCCGCTTACTGTATTACACTATCGCTTCAAGGAAATTTCTTCTACAAAAAAACTTTCGAGGTCACTTCATCCCGCTCGAGACAATGGGGTGTTTAACAATAATTCAACGAAATTTCCATTTCTGTTAAAGAACGAGTCAGGACTAAAAAAGAAAAAAAAAGCTTTGGCTAAAGTGAAATTCCTAACCACCGTAAAGTGGAAGGGTATGAAGAGAAAATAAAAATAATAAATAAAAAGATTGATTATTACTCAAGTTGCTTAAACATTGTATGTAAATCCATCACATCCCAATGTTCAGCCAATTTGTTATCCTCAATCCGGTAGATATCTATTGCATTAAAATTCATTTTTTGCCCTTTAGCTTTAATACCTATCCAATCATTCTTCATGGTTCCATAAAATCTTCCATAAACAACTACTTTATTTTCTTCAGCAATTATTTGGAATTCTTCATAGCCCAAATTTGGAAATGCATTGATAAATCC
>VAPK010007485.1_pt1 | contig 18384 bp, 15 predicted proteins | sample 3395031 | NCBI WGS metagenome assembly VAPK01 (sample SAMN08290443, study PRJNA428436) | hydrothermal vent metagenome | isolation source: Deep-sea hydrothermal vent chimney 1 | place: Pacific Ocean: Juan De Fuca Ridge
CCGGGTTTTTTTATAACAAAAATGTTGATTAAGCATTTAGCTTTCTGATAAGGTTCAGAGCGCTTCCTGCTTTAAACCATTCAATCTGGTTGGCATTGTATGTATGATTCACCTGAATTTCATCCACAGAGCCGTCAGCATGATTCAAGACAACGGTAAGCTGTTGTTCTGGTGCAAAACTTGTAAGTTCTTTCACAGCAATCGTGTCGCTTTCCTGAACTTTTTCATAGTCGGCCTTGTCGGCAAAAGTCACTGCTAAAACACCCTGTTTCTTCAAATTTGTTTCGTGGATACGAGCAAAAGAAAGAACCAAAACCACTTTCACTCCCAGGAAACGTGGTTCCATAGCGGCATGCTCACGAGAAGAACCTTCACCATAATTTTCATCACCAACAATAACTGAACCCATGCCAGCTTCACGATACTCTTTTGCCGCATCAGGAACGGCTTTGTAGCTTCCATCCAACTGGTCTTTTACAGAATTAGTCTTGTCGTTGAAATAATTCACACCACCAATCAGCATATTCTGGGAAATGTTTTCCAAATGTCCGCGGAAACGCAACCAGGGACCAGCCATGGAGATGTGGTCAGTGGTACATTTTCCTTTGGCTTTAATCAGCAGTTTCATCCCTTCAAAATCTTTGCCGTCCCATTCTTTGAAAGGTGTCAGGAGCTGCAATCTTTCTGAATCAGGATTCACAACTACTGTTATATCCTCTCCATTTTCTGCAGGAGCCTGGAAACCGGGATCATCAACAGCAAATCCTTTGGGAGGATAAACCAATCCTTCAGGAATCTCCAGTTTCACTTTTTCACCATCTTCGTTAACCAGCTCATCAGTAAGCGGATTAAAATCAAGGCGGCCTGATAATGAATAGCACATCACCATTTCAGGAGATGCTACAAAAGCATAAGTATTTGGATTGCCGTCGTTACGTTTGGCAAAGTTTCTGTTGAAAGAAGTTACGATAGAATTTTTGTGACCATCTTTAACAGATTCACGATCCCATTGACCGATACAAGGACCACAGGCATTAGCAAGCACTACAGCACCCATTTTTTCAAAGTCTGCTGTCAAACCATCACGTTCGATGGTAAAGCGTACCTGCTCCGAGCCCGGAGTGATCAGTAAATCTGATTTTATTTTCAATTTCTTTTCTACCGCTTGTCTTGCGATACTGGCGGCACGGGTAATATCTTCGTAAGAAGAGTTGGTGCAGGAACCGATCAATCCGGTTTCCATTTCCAGTGGCCAGTCATTCTTTATGGCAGTCTCGGCCATTTTTGAAACCGGTGTACGTAAATCAGGAGTAAACGGTCCATTGAGTGCAGGTTCCAACTCGGAAAGGTTGATCTCGATCACCTGATCGAAATATCTTTCTGGTTCGGCATACACTTCATCGTCGCCGGTGAGATAAGGAGCAATATTCTGAGCCAGTTCGGCAATATCGCTGCGATCTGTCTGACGCAGATACTCTGCGGTATTTTCATCAAAACCAAAAGTAGAAGTGGTAGCGCCAATTTCAGCTCCCATATTACAAATGGTGGCGCGACCAGTGGCAGATAATGAATGAGCGCCTTCGCCGAAGTATTCTACAATGGCGCCGGTTCCGCCTTTAACAGTCAGGATATCGGCAACTTTAAGAATTACATCTTTCGGAGCAAGCCAGCCACTCAATTTTCCGGTAAGTTTAACACCGATGAGTTTAGGGAATTTCAGTTCCCATGGCATGTCGGCCATGACATCAACAGCATCTGCCCCACCAACACCGATAGCAACCATTCCCAATCCGCCGGCATTGGGCGTATGAGAATCTGTACCGATCATCATTCCACCAGGAAAAGCATAGTTTTCCAACACAACCTGATGAATGATTCCAGCACCTGGTTTCCAAAATCCAATTCCATATTTATTTGAAACGGCCGAAAGGAAATTATATACTTCCTCATTTGTAAAATTTGCTTTTTCCAGGTCTTTGTCCGCTCCTTCTTTTGCCTGGATCAGATGGTCGCAATGAACACTTGAAGGAACCGCAGTTGTTGTTTTACCGGCCTGCATAAACTGAAGCAGGGCCATTTGAGCTGTTGCATCCTGCATAGCAACCCTGTCTGGACGGAAATTCACATAAGAAACTTCACGCTGATACTCCTGAGTTGCAACGCCTTCATCAAGATGCGTATAAAGAATTTTTTCAGATAACGTTAAGGGCTTTTTCAACAGTTTTTTTGCTGCTTCTACCCGTTCTGGAAAACGTGCATAAACCCTTTCGACCATTTCAATATCAAATGCCATAATTACTTATTTAAACGTTAATTTGTGATTAATAATCAGTCGCTGTTTGTTTTTATCAAACGGTTGCAAAGGTAGCAATTTTCATTGGGGAAAGGAGTGAAAAACCCTCAAAAAAGCGAATAAAAATGATATAAATCCTGAAAATTAATTGATGAGTCCGCGGCCAGTTTTATTGAGGCGACCTTGTTCTTTAAATTCGCCGATAAGTTTATCAAGGACACCGTTGATAAAAATCTTGCTTTTGGCGGTACTGAAATATTTAGCAAGCTCTATATATTCATTCATGGTCACTTTAACAGGAATGGTATTCATTTCGAGTAACTCAACGATGGCCATTTTCAACAAGATAACATCAATAAGTGGAATACGTTCGTAATCCCAGTTTTTAGTCTTTCCTTCCACAATAGCGGAATATTCATCATCATTTAAAATAACTTTACGAAACAGGGTACGTGCAAAATATTCATCTTCGTTCACCTTTTGCCCGGAGGTTTTATAAATGCCAGGCAATGGACTGTCTGATGAAAACTTGGCTGAAATAGAATCCACAAATTTCACCAGCAAAATATCGGTCAGGTCGTACCCGTCAGTGTAATACATGTTTTTCTCGTCATAATAGGAACGCAACAGGTCGAAATCAAGCATCAGGCGATCCATCACTTTGATGATAAACTTTTTGTCTTCTTCTAATGAATCAGCCGGGTCGATAAGATATTTGGAATAGAAGTCGGAATTTCGAAGCAGATGGTAAAATTTCAGAAACATTTCCTGTTCCTGCGACCAATTGATTTTGAGTGTTTCTTCTTTTGTTAGAAAATCATGATTCTCACTTAGCAGGCTCAAAACCCTGTTATTAACAAACTTAAGGTTCGGGTTCAGATCATCTTCCGTAGGATAAAATTTGTTTTTATTTTCATCCATACGCACCTGCGAAAAGCGCCGCAATTCAACTAAAAAAGAGAGCTGATAAATAAACAATTCATAAAGTTTGTCGATACTATTAAGAAGTTGTCTTTCTCCCGCCGGTAAACTTTCAAAACCACCGGAATACCAACTGTAAAGGGACTGAAGAACTTTAATGCGAAGGTGCCTTCGATATAACATGAATTGTCTCTATTTGAATGAACTAAAATTTCGGTCGCAAAATTAGAAATTTTTTGTTAGTGATGATTAGAAATCTTTTGAAATTGTTTTCTGCTTACGCGAACGTTTCAAATCACCGTAAGGTACAGCATTGTAAATGAAATGGCTTTCCAAAGGTTTATTATTTAAAATAATTTTCAATAGTGATCAGGAAATGCCTGGTAAATTTGTATTTTTACATTCAATTTTTGGTGTTATGGAAGAATTTAAAGAGCTCGTAGAAAAAGCGTGGGAAAACCGTGAACTTCTGACGGATAAATCTGTTAAAGAAGCAATTGAGGGTACTGTTGAGTTCTTGGATAAAGGCAAATTAAGAGTAGCAGAACCTGATGGAGACCGATGGAAAGTGAACGAATGGATAAAAAAAGCGGTCATTTTATATTTCCCATTGTGCAAGATGGAGACCACTGAAACTGGGATCTTTGAGTTTCACGATAAAATTCCTTTGAAACATCAATTTGCACAGCAACAAGTACGGGTTGTGCCTCATGCTCTCGCACGTTATGGTTCTTTCCTGGCGCCGGGAGTGGTTTTGATGCCTTCCTATGTAAATATTGGTGCCTATGTTGACAGCGGAACCATGGTTGATACATGGGCAACGGTAGGCTCTTGTGCCCAGATTGGGAAAAGAGTGCATCTAAGTGGTGGCGTGGGAATTGGCGGCGTGCTGGAGCCTGTTCAGGCTGCCCCTGTGATTATTGAAGATAATTGTTTTATCGGATCCCGATGTGTCGTAGTTGAAGGAGTTAGAGTGGGTACTGAAGCTGTATTGGGAGCCAATGTGGTTTTGACGAAAAGCACCAAGGTCATTGATGTCAGTGGGAGCACCCCGATAGAGCACAGATCATATGTTCCGCCACGCTCGGTTGTTATTCCTGGAAGTTATACCAAACATTTTCCCGCAGGAGATTTCCAGGTTCCCTGTGCACTAATTATTGGAAAAAGAAAAGCATCGACAAATTTGAAAACATCGCTGAACGACGCATTGCGCAACTTTAATGTTGCCGTTTAACTTTATTTTACCAGTTACTATACTTTGAAGGCATTATCTTAAGCATGAACAATCAATTAGAAACAGAAATCAATCAAACACTCGATTTTTTGAAAAAAGGAAAGGTGATCCTGTATCCGACAGATACGGTTTGGGGTATTGGTTGCGACGCTACAATATACAAGGCAGTCAAGAAAATCTACAAAATCAAGCAACGGGAGGAAGACAAAAGCATGATCATCCTGCTGGATTCCCCCGAATCACTTGAGAAATATGTGGAAAACGTCCCTCCCATTGTCTATGATCTGATGAACAATGCGGTTTCTCCGCTAACTATTATTTATCCCAAAGCCAAAGATATCCTGAAAAACATCAGGGCGGCTGACGGAAGCATTGCCATTCGTATCATCAAAGATGGATTTTGTACTGAACTGATACATAGATTTCAAAAGCCTTTGATCTCTACATCTGCAAATCTATCGGGGCATCCGGTTGCCACTACCTTTGATCAGGTTGACGAGCAGATAAAAGATAAAGTGGATTATATCGTAGGAATTAACCATTCCAGAGTGGCTTCGATTAAGCCTTCAACTATCGTAAAATTTAACGCCAACGGAGCGTTGAAAGTGATCCGTCCCTGATATTAAAAATACATTGAAGGGTTGCCAGAGGCTTGAACTTTGGCAAGCAGATTCGCTATTTTTAATTTAAACAGCTTAAAATCAATAGGTTTTGTAATTATATCTGTGCATCCTTGCTCCACCATATCTTTAAGCTGATCAGAAAAGGCAATGGCTGTTACCGCTATAATTGGTATATCTTTGTAGTTAGACAATGTTCTAATTTTCTTTGTAAGATCAATTCCAGAATAGCCATCATCCAGTTTTATATCCATCAGAATTAGATCATAATCTTTGAGCTTGACCCAAGTCATGACATCTTTAGCATGCGGGGCAATGTCCACATCATAATTGTTCCGTAGGATTTGTTCAACAAGAATCTGACTGTTTCTGTCATCTTCGACATATAAAATTCTCCTGTTTCCTGTTTCTGTTTTGATCTGGTTAATCTTTTCGGGTGAATCTAAAATCATTTTTTTATACTAATTAGTTATTAGGTCTTGTTTTACCGGAAGAAAAATCGAGAAATTGGAACCATCACCTACTTTACTCTCAAGCTCAATAAACCCATCCAATAGCTCCACATATTTTTTTGTCAAACTGAGGCCCAGTCCTGTACCTTCATACTCTCTACTATAGCCCATGCTTTCCTGCTGAAAATCTTCAAAAATAACTTTCTGATTCATTTCTGATATACCAATGCCTGTATCGGCAATGCTTACAACAACATAATCCTTGTCTTCCTTGGTCTCTTTCCCAGTGGAAATACTCACCCATCCTTCATTTGTAAATTTAATGGCGTTATCCAAAAGGTTTTCAATGGCACCATAAATAAACTTTAAATCAGTAACGAGAAAGAAAGAAGACAAGGGGTCATCAAAGATAATTTTCAGGTTCTTTTTTACAGCTTCTTCTTTGTAACTTTTTACAAGCTTTCTGATTACACCATTCAGATCAATTTCCTGGAAATCAGCTTCGAAATTTCCAGCTTCCATGGCAGAAACTTCTATCACCAAATTCAATGTCCGCAAAAGGCGCTGCCCACTTTCCTGTATGTACTGGGTCATTTCCCTGATCTCTTCCAGGTCGCCGGAATCAGAAATAAGTGTAGAAAATCCAAGTATACCATTTAATGGAGTACGTAATTCATGGCTCATGTTGGTAAGGATGGCTGTTTTTAACCGATTGGCTTCTTCCACCTTCTTTTTTTCTTCAAGAAGTTCCTCTTCTATTCTTTTCTCTTGTGTGACATCCCTCTTAATGGCAGCGTAGCGGATTACTGAACCATCATCACCGAAAACCGGGAAAATCACTGCTATTTCAGTATAAAAAGTCCCATCTTTCTTTTGGTTAATAAAATTTCCCTTCCAAACCATCCTTGAAGACAATGTTTTCCATAGATCTTCATAAGTCGGGTTCGGTGTCAAGCCACTTTTCAATATTCGAGCATTCTGACCCAACACTTCTTTTATAGAATAGCCAGTTTTCTCTAAAAAGGCACGGTTAGCATATTCAATATTACCATCTATATCTGTAATTATTATAGAGAGCGGGCTTTGTTCAATAACAGTGGACAGCTTTTTTATCTCCTGCGCTGCCTTCTTTTGCTCCGTGATATCATAAAGCGTGCCAATTGCAGACGCTTTATCTTTATAAACAATGGAAGTAGCTGCAAAATCCACCCAGCGGGTTACTCCTTGTTTGGTAACAACCTTAAACTGATAATTGGAAACAACATTGCCATTTTCCACCCGCTTCTCACCCCTTTCTTTTACCATTTGCCTATGATCCGGGTGAATCACATCCCAATAATGCATCTTTAGCAACTCATTTTGAGAATATCCAACCAGTTTTGAAAAAGCGGGATTAGTGTACAATAAATATTCCTTATCATAAATGGCTATACTGGCAGAAGTACTTTCAGTGAGAGAACGAAAAAGATTTTCGGATTCCTTGAGCAATTCTTCATAACGTCTTTGATCAGTGATATCAATGAGATACCCGTACATTGTTACAATCTCACCATCTTTATTGATATCTGCATGCGCGTTTTCCAATACAATGATCGGTTTCCCTGTCTTGGTAAACATCCTAAATTCTTGGTTCTCAACCCTTTTCCCTGTTTTAAGTTTCTTGATCAGGTTTTCACGATCCAAGGGATCTTCATATAAATTCACCGTACCGAACTCATTGAGTTCTTTCATACTGCTAAACCCAAATATTTCCAGTATCTTATTGTTGCAAAAAAGAACTTCATTTTCGTCCTCCAGATAATCTCCTGAAATGTCATGGTCGACGAATTTTTTAAAATGCTCCAGGCTGGCTTCCAGCTCTTTTTCCATAGATTTCTTTTGCTCAGCTAGCCTAACTTGCTCAAGTGCCATTTTAACAACAAAATTCAGCCTTACCAGATGTTTTGTGGAAATGTAGTTTGTGGCGCCGCCATTGATACAATACAATGCAACATCATCATCAAAAGTGGGAGTAGCAACAATAAAAGGAACATCCGGCAATTGTTTGTTCCTGATGGAGAGTGCCCAATTGCCTTCTGTAGCATCATTATAATAACCACTAAGAATTACATCGGGAATGAAATGACCCAGGATTTCGATGTAATCCTGTTTTGCAGTCACAACTTGCATGGAAAAGGTGAATTCCTTTTCCAATTGCTGCTGTATCAATTCAGAGTCTTCCTTAATATTTTCAACCATTAAAAACTTCAGTTCTTCCATAACAAAGTTGATATACAGCTTACTTCAGCAAAAAAATTTTGATCTGTTGGCAAAACAAATTCAACCGAAACCTATATTTATAATTCAGAAATTACACTTTAATACCTAACATTCTGAACTTTATAAATCTACTCTAAACGTAAAAATACCCTGTTCTCCAGGACCTTTCGAACAAAGGTAAATTATTTTCTTTATGCAGTCCAACGCCTGTTAATAAATAGTAATAAAAATTTACATCTACATAAATCTATTTTTGTAGAAAATTACCGCTAAAAAAATTTCATTGGTTTCTAGGATGATATTTTAAAATACTGCTTTTCAGATCGTTTACGTTAAGGTGTGTATAAATTTCGGTAGTGGTAATAGATACATGCCCCAACAATTCCTGCACTGCCCTGAGGTCTGCGCCATTTTGCACCAGGTGCGTTGCGAAAGAATGTCTGAAAGTATGCGGGCTGATGGTTTTATGAATTCCTGCTTTCTCAGCTTGCTTGCGTACCATTACAAACACCATCTGACGGCTCAGCTTTCCGCCCCGGCGGTTTAAAAAAACAACATCTTCGGTTCCTTTTTGCGGACTGATTCTAGGCCGAATATCAGTAATGTAAGTCAGCAGTTGCTTTTTGGCTGCAGCACCCAACGGAACCAACCGCTGTTTGTCACCTTTTCCTGTTACCCGAATAATATCTTCATTCAAATGCAGAAAAGATATTCTCAGGTTTATTAACTCTGAAACACGGAGGCCACAACCATACAATATTTCAATGATGGCTTTATTGCGTTCACCTTCAGGTTTCGATAAGTCCACAGAAGCTATCAGCTTTTCAATTTCATCAATAGTAAAAACCACAGGAAGTTTAAAGCCTAGCTTAGGCGATTCCAGTAATGTGGCCGGGCTCGTTTCTATTTCTTTCTCGAGAACCAGAAAATTGAAAAAAGACTTTATCCCTGAAATAATTCGGCTTTGAGAATAGGCGCCCATGTCCATATCATTGATGTACTGCACAAACTCACGCAAATGTTCCAGGGTAACCTGTTTTACTGAAAGCTTCGGATTTTTTGCTTCCAAAAATTTAAAAAACAAATCTGTATCATGAAGGTAGGCAGCGGTCGTATTTTCCGACAGTCCGCGCTCCAGTTGCAGGTAGGATTTAAAACTCTTTTGGAAAATAATATGCTGCATATCCCGTTTTTCCTACGTAACCTTTATTTAGGAAATTTGTTACTAAAGTAGGAATAATTAGCAATAAACTGTATTTTTGCTTCCGTTTCAAACCCGAATAGCCTCAAATTATTGAATATTAACTAAATAAATTACTCCATGATTGATTTTTCTTTAGAACAAAGGCAAATTGAACTCCGGGAAAAAGTCCGGGATTTTGCACAAAGGGAGATGATTCCCAATGCACGAAAATATGACGAGTCAGCAGAATTTCCGTGGGACATTATTAAGAAAGCATACAGTGAAGGTCTGATGAACGGTCCTATTGACGTTGAATATGGTGGAAGTGGCCACAGTATTTTTGAAAGCGCACTGGCTTCAGAAGAGCTGGGTGCGGGTTGTGTCGGGATTGGAATCTGTATGGATGCCAACACGTTGGCCCTTACTCCTTTGTTGTTGGGTGCCAGCCCGGAACAAAAGAAACGTTTCTTTGGTCACATTAATGAAACAAAAGGTGTTGCTGCTTATGCACTGACCGAGCCTAACGCAGGATCAGATGTTGCTGGAATTAAATCTACTGCCATTTTACGTGGGGATAAATACATCCTAAACGGGCAAAAACGTTTTATCACCAACGGCGCTGTTTCCGAATTTATTACTGTGTTTGCACTTGTTGACCCGGAAAGAGGAGCTCGTAGTTTGAGTGCTTTTGTTGTCCCAACTAATTCCCCTGGTGTGAAAGTAGTATCAAACCTGAAAAAGATGGGACAACGTGCTTCCGTGCAAACTGAATTTATTTTTGAAAACGTCGAAATTCCAAAGGAAAATCTTATCGGTGGCGAAGGACAAGGATTCTTACTTGCCATGAAAACTTTTGAAAGAACCCGTACCGGTGTAGCTGCTTTAAGTGTTGGAAACGCAAGGGCTGCTTTTGAAAATGCCCGCGATTGGAGCAAAAAAAGAATCCAGTTTGGCAAACCTATATCGGCAAACCAGGGAGTTAGCTTTATGCTGGCCGATATGGCTACAGAAATTGAAGCTGCTCGTTTGGTTACCTGGCATTCAGCCTGGGCTTATGATTTTGGTACGAGTGGAAAGAATTTGTTATCGGCTATGGCAAAACTTTACGCTTCCGACGTAGCAATGAAAGTGACTACGGATGCGGTTCAGGTTATGGCAGGTGAAGGATATTCCACAGAGTATCTTGTTGAAAAGATGATGCGCGATGCCAAACTATGCCAAATTTATGAGGGTACTAACCAAATTCAAAGATTAGTCATCGGTAAAGAAATCCTGAAATAAAATCTATTTCTGTTACAACCATAAAGCAAAAGAAAATGCCCGGAAAGTTGAAAACTGCCGGGCATTTATTTTTACAGAAAAAAAGTACCTTAACTTATCAAAAGTACACTTTACGACAAAATTTTTAGCTTGGCAAAACGCAAAAGCAGGTTCTTCTCTCCAACTACATTAAAATAGACTTTTGCTTTTTTGTTGGGCCCAATGCCTTCCACGGCAATCACTTTTCCTTTTCCAAAACGTGGATGTTCTATTTCCATACCTGCCACCAGATTGGTTAAATCATCAGGTTGAAAATCTGACCGTTCCGATGTGGCATCGTCGATGGATTTAAGTTTTCTCTTTCGAAAATCAGGTGCCGGAGAACCATTTTTCTCAGAAGTCTGCGAAGATGAGCTTTGCTGAAAATGTTCACGGTGTGGTTTGTCAAGGAGTTTCTCATCTACTTCATCCAGAAACCGGCTTGGTTCTGTGATAGTAAACTGCCCCCAGCGATAACGACTTTCGGCATAAGACAAAGTGGCTTTTACCTGCGCGCGGGTCAGGGCAACGTAAAACAAACGGCGCTCTTCTTCCAGTTCCGAGCGTGTGCTAATAGACTGAACTGATGGGAACAGGTTTTCCTCCAGCCCCACAATAAAAACATAAGGAAATTCAAGGCCTTTAGCTGCATGGATGGTCATCAGGGAAACCTTGTCATTGTCATCTTTATCTTCGTTGTCTGCATCAGTAAGTAGTGCTACATCCTGCATAAACTCTTCTAAGCTTCCCTGGAATTCGAGGTCACCTTGATTAGCTTCGGCTCCACGTTCACTGAATTCTTTCACACCATTCAACAATTCTTCAATATTTTCCACACGGCTCAGTCCTTCCGGAGTGTCTTCCTCTCGAAACATTTTCATCAAGCCGGAAGACTGGGCAATGAGTTGCGCCACTTCGTATGCTTCTTTCTTTTTCATTTCAGCCGTCATACTTTTGATCATCGTGCTGAAATTGGCCAGTTTGGTTAAGATGCCGGAATTCAGATCCACACCATGGACATGTAGATTATTAATGACTTTCCACATACTCACATTATGCTGGTCTGCAGCAACATTGATCTTTTCCAGCGTGGTTTTACCGATACCCCTCGGCGGATTGTTAATGGAGCGCTGTAAAGCTTCTTCATCATTATGATTAATAACCAATCGGAAATAAGCTAGTAAATCTTTGATTTCCTTTCTGTTATAAAAAGATTGCCCTCCATAAATTCGATAAGGAATGTTCAATTTACGCAAAGCTTCTTCCATCGCTCTGGACTGCGCGTTGGTCCGGTACAAAATGGCAAAATCTCTGTTGGCGCGTTGCTCATTCATTTTGGCAGCGAAAATAGCGCTTCCCACAAGCCTGCCCTCTTCGTTATCGCTGGTAGCTTTTATGAAACCTATTTTTCCTCCTTCACCATTATCTGTCCAGACCGTTTTTTTAATCTGCTCTTTGTTAAAAGAGATCACATGGTTGGCAGCTTCCACAATATTTTTGGTCGAACGGTAATTTTGTTCGAGCTTAAATAATTTATAATCAGGATAATCAACCTTGAAATTCAGAATATTCTGAATGTTGGCGCCGCGAAAAGCATAAATACTCTGCGCATCATCTCCCACAACACAAATATTTTCAGTATTGGCAGCCAGCTTTTTAATAATAAGATATTGTGCATGGTTGGTGTCCTGGTATTCGTCCACCATAATGTAGCGGAACTTCTGCTGATACTTATAAAGAACATCTTCAAAATCCCTGAAAAGAATGTAGGTATTGAATAGCAGATCGTCAAAATCCATAGATGCGGAACGCTTCAACCTGAGATTGTAAGCCTTGTAAATATCCTTGATCATCGGCTTGGCACCACTTTCGTCGGCAGCAATGATATCCGCGTTTTGTGCATACTCTTCAGAATTTATCAGGTGAGATTTCGCCATTGAAATACGTGCCCTCACAAAATTGGGGGGATACACTTTCGGGTCCTGTTTCAAATCCACAATGATCTGCCTGATCAGTTTTTTGGTATCATCGCTATCATAAATGGTAAAGTTGGAAGAATAGCCCAGATGATGCCCTTCTATACGCAATATTTTGGCAAAAACAGAGTGAAAAGTCCCCATCCATACATTGCGTGCTTCCCCATCGCCAATAAGCCTTATAACACGCTCTTTCATTTCGCGTGCCGCTTTGTTGGTAAATGTCAGCGACAAAACGTGAAAAGGGTCAATGCCCTGCTGTAAGAGATATGCAATGCGATAAGTCAATACCCTCGTCTTTCCTGAACCTGCACCCGCGATCACCATCTCCGGCCCTTCCGTTTGCACTACCGCCGCGAGTTGCTCTTTGTTTAGATCCTTTAAAAATTCTTTCACTTTATCAATTTTTCCAAACTGCAAAAATATACTTAAATTACTTTTTGGCGGGCAGGAAGGGGTTTTGATTATTAACAATTCAGATGTTTGGTCTGCAATAGAATATATTCAATTCATTTATGTATTTAAATATATATATTTTTGAATTGATTAAATTTTTAATACTTTAGCTCATAAAACAACTGCTATGTGTTTATCAGTTCCCGGAAAGATTGTCAATATTTTGGATGAAGACGGGCTTAAAATGGCTGATGTGGACTTTGGAGGTGCAATTCGGAAAGTTTGTATTGAATGGGTTCCGGAAGCTGGGAAAGGCGATTATGTCCTGGCACATGTAGGAACCGCCTTAACTGTCCTTGACGAAAAAAGCGCTTTAGAAAGTCTGGCTGCTTTCGATGAAATTAATGAAAAACTGAAAGAAGAAGATCTCAATTTTTAAAGACCTATGACTATAGAGCCAAACGGTTCAATTTCCCTGATTACACAAAACGAAGAAATGCATCGACAAATCCGCCGCATTGATAAAGTTGTGAATTCAGAGACCAGCATTTTGCTCATCGGCGAAACCGGTGTTGGTAAAGAGATTTTTGCTGATTACATTCACCATTTGAGTGACAGGGGGCAAAATTCTTTTGTGAAAATCAGCCTTGCTGCCATGCCTGCCGAACTGCTGGAAAGTGAATTATTCGGATTTGAAAAAGGGTCTTTCACCAACGCGGACCACGAAAAAAAAGGACTTTTCGAGATCGCCCATGGCGGCACTTTGTTTTTAGATGACATTGACGACACTCCATTAAACATTCAGGCAAAATTATTGCGTGTATTGGAATCCCATCAAATCAGGCACATTGGAGGCTCTACTCATATTCCCGTGAATGTCAGGCTTATTTGCGCGTCCAAGGTCGAACTGAAAGACCTTATTGAAAAAATGATGTTCCGGCAGGATCTATTTTATCGGATCAACACCGTGGAGATAAGAATTCCACCTTTACGTGACCGTAAAGAAGACATTCCGTTATTAATACAACATTTTGTAAAACACTATGCAACCAAGAAAAGCCTTGCTATACATCCGGAAACCCTTGAACTTTTGATGGATTATCACTGGCCAGGGAACGTCAGAGAGCTAAGAAATGTAATCCAAAGGGCAACTTTGTTTGCAGATAACGAAATTAAGATATCCGATTTACCTGACGAACTCACAGGTTATAGCCCCTTAGACCATATTGTTAAAGCCTGTAGCCTGTGTTTTACACGCGAGGGAATGCCTTACAATGATGTGATCAGCTGTGTGGAAAGCCGGCTACTCGATGAAGCTATCAGCCAAACCGGTGGCAACCAAAGCAAAGCAGCACAATTGCTGGGAATGAAATTGTCCACTTTCCGTGACAAAGCCCAGAAATACAACATACATTGACCATCCATTTATTTCAACACATTCTCATTTTATTGAATTAAGCGAAATAACTTTCTCTCTACTTGCCTTTTGGGTTTCTTAATAAGAAATAGCCTTCCAACATCTCCTCACTTATCATTGTGTATTTTGCCGTAATCGATTGCGGAAATACGTAATTCCCTTACGGAAATCCACAAATTTTCAGCTGAGATTGGTTTTATGAAAGATTTTTCAAAAAAGATTGCCTCTCTAAATAACCTGAACAACAACCTATTGCAACGTTACTCAGGAAGTCGGCTTGTGATTTTTCAAAACAGGCACGGCTCTTGCTTTACTAGTGGCCAAGCTAATTATTATGAAATCAATAGCAACAATTCAGATTCACGGCGAAGTAGTGGAAGTGATGGATTACAATGGGACAAAGTCCGCTAAAATTGTTTGCAGTAAGAAAAGTGTGATCATTGACCTGAAGGATTGCGAGAATTTTGAATTGGGGAGTAAAGTTAGTTTATCCGGGAAACTGGTTATCAATGAAATCTATCCGGTTTTCCATAAAATAAATGAATAAAATCTCAAAAAATCGTACTATGTTCAACAAAGAAAAAACCTATTATGAAATTGCCAAGGAAAAGGGTTATTCCAGGCGTGATTTCATGAAATTAAGTGCAATGATGGCGGCTATGCTGGGATTCGAGACCAGTGCAGCAGGAAAAATTGCAAAAGCTTTGGAAACCAAGCAGCGGATTCCAGTGATCTGGCTGCACGGTCAGGAATGTACCTGCTGTAGCGAATCTTTCATTAGATCTTCGCATCCAATGGTTGCCGATATTTTGCTGGACAAAATATCGTTGAATTATACAGAAACTCTGATGGCTCCTGCTGGTTACCAGGCTGAAAAGTCGCTTCAGGACACCCTGAAAAATTATCACGGAAAGTATCTTCTGACAGTTGAAGGTTCCATTCCGTTTGGTAACGATGGTGTATATTGCTGTATCGGAGGAAAAAGCTTCGAGCAAATTGTCCGTGAAGCAGCCGATGGTGCCAAAGCCATTATTGCATGGGGCAATTGTGCTTCTGCCGGATGCGTTCAGGCAGCAATGCCCAATCCTACCCAAGCCACTCCAATTCATAAAGTCATCAAGGACAAACCCATTATCAATGTTCAGGGCTGTCCGCCTATTGCAGATGTGATGGCAGGAATTCTTGTTCAGATACTGACCTTTGGGAGACTTCCTGAACTGGATCAATTTAAACGGCCGAAATCATTCTTCTCCAAACGGGTACACGACTCCTGTTACAGAAGGGCCAATTTTGATGCCGGCCTCTTTGTTGAATCTTTCGATGATGAAAGTGCCAAAAAAGGTTATTGTCTTTATAAAATGGGATGTAAAGGTCCTGTTACCTACAATTCCTGTGGTATTATTAAATGGAATAACGGTGTGAGTTATCCAATCCAATCCGGTCACCCCTGTCTGGGTTGCAGCGAAGCCGGTTTCTGGGATAATGGTCCGTTTTACAGAAGGCTTCCTGAAGTTGCCGGTTTCGGCATTGAATCCACAGCTGATAAAATCGGGCTCGGTTTGGCTGTTGGTGCCGGTGTAGGTATGGCTGCCCATGCAATTTCTACAAATATTAACAAACGGAAATTGATTAAAAAAGGAAAAGAAGAAGCTAAATCGGGAAACTCGTAAAAGAATTAAATTATGAAAAGAATAGTTGTAGATCCCATAACCCGTATTGAAGGTCACTTGCGGGTTGAAGTAGAAGTAAAAAACGGGAAAATAACAGACGCATATAGTTCGGGAACCATGGTCAGGGGAATCGAGATCATCCTTAAAGGAAGGGATCCACGTGATGCATGGGCTTTCACCGAAAGGGTCTGCGGCGTTTGTACTACTGTACACGCCGTGGCATCAGTCCGGACAGTTGAAAATGCACTGGGAATTACCGTTCCTCCCAATGCCGACCTGGTAAGAAATCTGATGTTTTGCGCCCAAATGATGCAGGACCATGTGGTTCACTTCTATCATTTAGCTGCCTTGGATTGGGTTGATGTTGTGTCCAGCTTAAAAGCAGATCCGGCCAAGACTTCCGCATTGGCACAAAGCATCTCCGTCTGGCCTAAAAGTTCAGTGGGTTATTTCAAAGATGTTCAGGCGAGAATTAAAAAATTCGTGGACAGCGGACAGTTGGGCATCTTTGCCAATGGCTATTGGGGACATCCTGCGTACAAGCTACCCCCGGAGGCCAATCTCATGGCCGTAGCCCATTATCTGGAAGCGTTGGCATGGCAAAAGGAAATCGTTAAAGTTCACACCATTTTCGGTGGCAAAAACCCACATCCGAATTATCTGGTAGGTGGTGTTCCCCTTTCTGTGAACCTGAACGGCTCCAACGCCCTCAACTCAGAACGGTTGGCTTATGTGAAACTTTTGCTTGATGAAGCAAAAACGTTCATTGACCAGGTTTATATTCCTGATTTACTTGCTATTGCGTCATTCTACAAGAATTGGGGCGCTATTGGCGGTGGTCTTGAAAATTATCTCGTTTATGGCGACTTGCCAACCAATGGCTACGAAAATGTTTCAAGTTACAAATTTCCGAGAGGAATTATCTTAGGTCGTGATTTAAGCAAGATCCACGAAGTGGATGCCACCGATCCCGAGCAAATCAAAGAATACATAGCCCATTCCTATTATAATTATAATACAGGAAATAATAGTGGGTTACATCCATGGAATGGCGAAACCAATCTGAATTACACAGGCCCGAAACCACCTTACGACCAACTTGATGTGGCCAACAAATACAGCTGGCTTAAAACACCACGATGGAAAGGATATCCTATGGAAGTTGGCCCGCTTTCAAGAATGTTGGTGGGATATGCTTCCGGACGCAAGGACTATCAGGAAATTGTCAATGCAACGCTTAAAAAACTAAATATTCCTGTCACAGCCCTCTTCTCAACGTTGGGACGAACAGCCGCTCGCGGGCTGGAGACTCAACTGGTAAGTAACTGGGCCCAGGAATTCTTCAACTCACTGATTAGCAATATCAAAAATGGCGACACAAGGATGCATACCAATTATAGGTGGGAACCTGAAACCTGGCCAAAAGAAGCCAAAGGCGTGGGTATGACCGAAGCTCCGCGTGGCGCACTTGCCCATTGGATCCATATTAAAGATCAGACTATTGAAAACTATCAACTCGTAGTTCCCAGCACATGGAACGGTTCACCAAGAGATGCCAAAGGACAGCGTTCGGCTTACGAAGCATCTCTAATAGGAACTCCGGTTGCAAACCCGGAACAACCGCTCGAACTGCTACGGACTATTCACTCTTTCGATCCGTGTATTGCTTGTGCAGTACATATATATGATGAAAAAGGCAGTTACGTTCACCAAATCCAAACATTTTAGTCATGTCAAAATTCGTAGATTTCAGCCCTACACTGATGCGCCCTAAATATGTTTGGGAGCTCCCTGTAAGGTATTTTCACTGGATCAATGCGGTTTCAATTGTCGTTCTGGTAGCTACGGGATTTATCATTGCAAATCCTCCCGCTATCCAGAGTGCTGCAGAAGCTTCACAAAGTTACTGGTTTGGCTGGGTACGATTTATTCATTTTGCATTTGCCTATGTTTTCCTCATTAATTTTCTGGTTCGAATCTACTGGGGATTTGTAGGCAACCGGTATGCAAACTGGAGAAACTACATCCCTTATTCCAAAAGACACTGGAAAGACATGTGGGAAGTAATAAAAATCGACATTTTTCAGGTTAAGGATGCCAAAAACCCCAACCTGGGGCATAATGCTCTTGCCAGCTTTACCTATTTTCTGACCTTTATTGCTTTTTTGGTGCAGGTTTTTACCGGATTCGGGTTATATTCCGCCACAAGCAACTCCTGGTTTGCATCCCTGTTTAAATGGGTCCCTTCAGTTTTTGGTGGAGACATCACCACACGTTATGTCCATCACTGGATGATGTGGTTCTTCATTCTTTTTGCCTTGGTACACATTTATCTGGTTGCTTATCATGATTATATTGAAAGAAACGGTATAACATCATCTATGATAGGCGGCTGGAAATTCATCAACAAAGATAAAGTGGAACGGGAGCAGGAAGTAGAAATCAGGAAAAAAAACAAACAAAAATCTGATAGAATTTCGTAAAATGCTTTTTTGAAACCTTGTTCTCTGATTGGGATCAGCAGAGAGCAAGGTTTCTTTTTTAAATCAACGCTACCACTTAAGTATTTTATTAGTGAAACTCTATTTTGAAAATCCGCGATAAGCGGAGCATTCGAAATAGTTAGTTGAACTAATCCCGCTTTTTCAGCGGGATATAGGTTAA
>VAPK010744196.1_pt1 | contig 18376 bp, 17 predicted proteins | sample 3395031 | NCBI WGS metagenome assembly VAPK01 (sample SAMN08290443, study PRJNA428436) | hydrothermal vent metagenome | isolation source: Deep-sea hydrothermal vent chimney 1 | place: Pacific Ocean: Juan De Fuca Ridge
ATCATAAGTTTGAGGGGTGATGTTACCACCTAAGATGAGCGCAGGGATTTGAAACATATCAATAGGAACCATATCTGTACCGCGTACTTTGATATTATGGTCGGCCATAATGATAAAGATAGTATCTTGATAGTAGGCTTCTTTTTTCGCCTGTGCAATAAATTTTCCGATGGCATAATCAGCATATTTAACTGCATTTTCCTCACTTCTTTCAGGAAAACCGTCAAGCAGGGCTATTTTGTCTTTTGGGAAATCAAAGGGCGCGTGGTTGGAGGTTGAAAACATAACAGCAGCAAACTTTTGATTTTTATCGTGTAATGCTTTGAATTCTGCATTGGCCCGAGCAACCAAGTCTTCATCGCTGACCCCCCATGTACCAACAAAAAGAGGGTCGATAAATTGTGGTTGATCAATAATACGATCAAAACCATTACCAATAAACCAGCCCCGCATATTGTCAAATCGGCTTTCGCCACCATATAAAAATAGGGTTTCGTAACCTTCAGGTTCTAGGAGAGAAGAAAGGGTAAAAAAATCTTGTTGTGCCTTATTTCTTTTTAATACGCCTTTCCCAGGCACAGCAAGGTTACCTGCCGTAGCTGCAGCAACACCTCTAATGCTACGAGTTCCATTTGAATATAAATCTGTAAACAGGATCCCTTCGGAGCTCAACTGGGTTAGTTGAGGCATAATGCCTGCTTTGCCACCTATGGATTCCAGATGTTGATAACCAATGCTTTCTTGTAGGAAAATAACCAGGTTTTTAGGTTGGTTCGTTTTGAAATGTGTTTTTTCTAATCTTGAGAGTGGTGATTCAGTATTATAACTCTGAATATGCAGGCTGTTTTGAACGCGTGATAAGGCTTCATCCGCATCCATTCGACCGTATTGTTTAATGGATGAGCCGCCTTTGTATTTTAGATTACTATAAAGTGCATAAGCAATATTATAAAATGAGTTTTTAGTGACTTCATTTATAGTTCGGTTGGTCGAATACATAGCATCAGAATTGTTTGCTGGCCGATGGTCAAAGGAGGAACGGATACCAACCGCGAGCACAAATGCTAAGGGTAAAAACCAAGCCACTTTTTTCAAATAGGGCATATTGAGAGCAGTAGTGAAATGATATTGGGACCGCTTTGAGTAGATATAAATAAACCCAGAAATAATAGAAAAGGCGATGACAAAATTTATTTTATAATCAGAAAATAGGGTGGCAAAGACTTCTTTTGGGTATTGTAGGTATTCGATAAATAAATAATTAGGTCGAACATCATATTCGGCCATGAAGGGGAATGTGGCATTCTCAATATAGATGAGAATGGGAAAAACAATCAAGAAATAATATCTGAGTATGCGGTTAATAATATGTTTTAAGCTAGGCGGGCTAAAAGATAACAAGATTAGCGGTATAAGCAATAAGGCGCTTGCGATGATAGTATCCATTCTTAGGCCATGTAAGAAGCTCATCCAATAATTGACACCACTATCTTTGAATTTATCAAAATATACGATGAATAAGAAGGCTCTACTGATAAAAAACAGAGCAATCATACCGAGATAATATTTACTGAGAATTTTTAAGATGGGCATCGTTCGTTATTTGGCTGTGAAATAGAATGATTGCTACTATAAGAACCTTAGCTTAAGGAAACCTTAAGCTTGGGAGCTTAATCTTTCCTTGAGATATTGAAAATATAATGAATATAGGTTGATAATGATTAGGTGTGAAAATGAAACCTACAAATAATAATTTACAGCCTTACCCCGTGTGGGATAAGACGGTGCGTATTTTCCACTGGGTGAATGTGCTGTGTGTATTAGGGCTGATGGCGATTGGGATTGCAATCTTGAATGCGAAAGCCTTAGGCGTTTCGACGGATGGCAAGATTCTGCTAAAAACATGGCATGTGTATTTTGGTTATGTGATGGCGTTGAATTTAAGTTGGCGCTTGATCTGGGGATTTATCGGTAGCCGTTATGCCCGCTGGCAGGCTATTTTGCCGTGGGGGAAGGCATATCGTTCGGATTTTCGCGCCTTTGTAGGCAAACAAGAAACGCATTTTGCAGGGCATAATCCGATTGCACGCTTAATGGTAGCGCTATTATTATTGCTGCTCTTTGTTCAAGCCTGTACGGGCTTAGTGTTGGCAGGCACAGATGTGTATATGCTTCCCTTTGGCGAGATAATTAAAAATTGGATTGCAGTTGATTCGACGACAGTACAAACCATTTTGCCTTATTCAAAAGAAGGCGTTGATCCAGCCGCTTATGAAGCCATGCGTGATTTTAGAAAGCCAATCATAACGATACACTATTACGGGTTCTATACACTGCTAGTGGCAATAATTTTGCATGTGTTGGCAGTGGTGGTAACAGAAGTGAAAGAGCGTTCTGGGCTGGTTTCTGCGATGTTTACAGGCCGAAAAGTCTTTCCTGAAAAACCAGTTGATTGGGAAGATTAAGCTAACCAATCTGTTGGTTTGAGAAAGACATCATAGAGTTCCGCTTCAGGGCTGCCGATTTCTGGCTGCCAATTGTAGCGCCATTTCACCAGTGGCGGAAGTGACATTAAGATAGATTCTGTGCGGCCACCTGTTTGTAGGCCGAATAAGGTGCCGCGATCATGTACCAGATTAAATTCAACATAGCGCCCACGACGATAGAGTTGGAAATCACGCTCTCGCTCGCCAAAGGGCGTGCCTTTTCTGCGTTGGATAATTGGTAAGTAGGCTTTTGTATAGCTATCGCCAATGCTTTTGAGCAAGTTAAAACAGTGGTCAAAGCCGCCTTCATTGAGATCATCAAAGAATAAACCACCCACACCACGTGGTTCATCACGATGCTTGAGATAAAAATACTCATCACACCATTTTTTATAATCGGCATACACCTTATCACCAAAAGGATCGCAGGCTGATTTTGCCGTTTGATGCCAGTGGGTCACATCGTCTTTATTGCCATAATAAGGCGTTAAATCATAGCCGCCACCGAACCACCAGATGGGTTCTTCACCTTCTTTCTCTGCGATAAAAAAGCGCACATTGGCATGTGAGGTCGGCACATACGGATTATGCGGATGCATGACGAGCGACACGCCTACGGCTTGGAAGTCTCGGCCCGCTAATTCTGGGCGATGGGCTGTGGCCGAGGCGGGTAGTTTATTGCCAAATACGTGGGAAAAATTGACCCCGCCTTGTTCGAACACACCGCCCTCTGTTAACACCCGGGTGCGTCCACCGCCGCCTAGGCCATCACGCTGCCAGTTATCTTCGGTAAATGTTGCTTTGCCGTCGGCGATTTCTAAATCGTTGCAGATCTGATCTTGCAAGCTAAGCAGATAGTCTTTAACCGCGTCGATATTAGGTATGGTCATCGAATTATTCTTCCTGTGAAGGGATCTTTTATTTGAGAGGCTTGGTGTTGTGAATTAGTATCGCCAGAGACGATTGTATCTATATCAGCGGTAAGCACTGGGTCGAGCTCATCTATGGTTCGTGCGGGCTGTTGACCCGCGATATTGGCGCTGGTGGAAACAATGGCACCACCAAAGGCCTGACACAAGGCACGCGCCTCTGGATGCGCTGTTATGCGAACGGCAAGCGTATCATGATTGCCTCGTAATAAGGTAGGCACCTTGGGGTGTGCGGGCAATAACCAGGTTGTTGGCCCCGGCCAGCTTGCTTCAACAGCGGGCGGGATGTTTTCCATTGGCAGTGAAAGATAAGGTGTTAATTGTGCAATATCGGCAGCAATCAAAATCAGCCCTTTGGTCCAGCTACGCTGTTTCAGCGCAAGCAAGCGTTCAACCGCCGCCAGATTGTTGGGGTCACAGCCAAGGCCATAGATGGCTTCAGTTGGATAAGCCACGAGCCCACCATTACGCAGGCTTTCCGCCGCTTGTTGGATCTGGTTTTTGTTCATTTTGCCTTGCTACAACGGAAAAGATGAATTATGCCATATATTTTATCGGCGTTGACGCTTCTTATTCATCATCTCTTCAATAAACGGCGTAAGAATAATTTCCATCGCCAAGCCCATTTTCACCGCAGGCACCACCAAGTTATTCGGCCGCGACATAAATGAATCTTTTAACATAGAAAGGTAGTAGGGGAAATCGGCCTTAGATGAATCTTTAAAGCGAATAATAACCAAGCTTTCATCAGCCGTGGGGATTTCACGCATCACAAACGGATTTGATGTGTCGATCAACGGCACGCGTTGGAAGTTAATATCCGTCCGTGAGAATTGTGGCGTAATGTAATTTACATAGTCTGGGAGGCGCTTGAGGATAATATCGACCACGGCTTCAGAAGAATAGCCCCGGTTGGTGCAATCACGCTTAATTTTTTGGATCCATTCCAGATTAATAACAGGCACCACACCAATCAGCAAATCAACATATTGTGCGATATTCGCGTCATCGGTGACCACGCCACCATGCAAGCCTTCATAAAACATCAAATCATTATTGCCGTCGATATCTTCCCATGGGGTAAAGGTGCCAGAATCTTGGCCAAACTTTTTAGCTTCAAGGGCATCGTGGATATAATAGCGTTTTTTACCGCGACCTGTTTCGCCGTAAGTTTGGAATAAATCTTCCAATTCATTAAGGCAATTTGCATCAGGCCCAAAATGGGTGAGTTCAATGCCTTTCTCTTCCGCTTCTTTAACGGCTGTGCGCATCGACATGCGGTCGTATTTATGGAAGCTATCACCTTCGATAATAACGGGCTTAATGCCGCCGCGGCGGAAGATGTCTTCGAAAGCATGTTTAACGGTAGAGGTACCCGCACCAGAAGAACCAGTGACGGCGATAATAGGATGAGATATAGACATTTACATTCCTAACAAGTTGAAGGAACAGTCGCTTACGACTGTTCTCGTTGTACCGCGCGAAATCCAATATCACGACGATAATACATAGCAGGCCAGCTGATTTTATCAACTGCCAGATAGGCTTCTGATTGTGCTTCAACAACGCTATCACCGAGTGCGCATACACACAGTACGCGTCCACCATTGGTCACAACCTGGCCATTTTTTTCTGCCGTCCCTGCATGAAATACTTTATGAGTTGCATCATTAACCTGCGCTAACCCCTCAATCATATCACCTTTTTCATAATGATCGGGATAACCGCCCGCTGCGAGCACCACGCCAATGGCAACACGGGGATCCCAATCAATCGTGGTGTGGTCTAAATTGCCATCCAAGGCTGCTTCGCATAGCGCCACCAAATCAGACTGCAATCGCATCATAATCGGCTGGGTTTCAGGGTCACCGAATCGGCAGTTATATTCCACCACCCGCGGAGCCCCCGCATCATCAATCATCAAGCCAGCATAGAGGAAGCCGGTATAAGGTCGGCCATCTGCTGCCATACCTTCCACAGTGGGGATAATCACCTCATGCATGGTGCGTTCATACACCGCATCCGTCACCACAGGGGCAGGCGAATAAGCCCCCATGCCACCCGTATTGGGGCCTAAATCGCCTTCATCGCGCGGCTTATGATCTTGTGAGGTTGCCATCGGTAAAATATTTTTACCATCGACCATCACAATAAAACTCGCCTCTTCGCCCGTCATAAATTCTTCGATGACAACACGATGCCCAGCCTCGCCAAATGCATTACCCGCCAGCATATCGGTTACTGCATCAATTGCTTCACTTTCAGTTTGAGCAACAATCACGCCTTTCCCTGCCGCTAAACCATCCGCTTTAATTACGATAGGTGCACCTTGCGCCTTAATGTAAGCAGTCGCTGCGGGAATATCTGTAAACACGTCGTAAGCCGCTGTTGGGATGTTATGGCGTGCCAAGAAATTCTTAGTAAAGCTCTTAGAAGCTTCCAACTGCGCCGCTTCTTTTGAAGGGCCAAAGCAGCGCAAACCCGCCGCCTCAAAAGCATCTACCACACCCATGACAAGCGGTACTTCAGGGCCAACAACGGTTAACCCAATGTCATTTTCTTGGGCAAAGGTCACTAACGCTGGAATATCTTCAACGGCAATGGCCACATTTTCAACATTGGCTTCTTCAGTCGAACCTGGATTGCCAGGCGCCACAAATACGCGGTCACATCGCGGCGACTGACTTAATTTCCATGCCAAAGCATGCTCACGGCCACCACCACCAATCACTAATATTTTCATTTATTTTGTTTCAATTTTAACTTAAGAAGAATCGTTGTATGATACCGTAAACGGCAGGGTAACGAAATAAGGAAGGCAAAGTGGAAGACATCAAAAAAACAGAAGCATGGCGGGTATTGCGGATCCAATCAGAACTCATCAATGGCATTGATGAACTGCATGGGATTGGGCCTGCGGTCTCAATCTTTGGGAGTGCAAGGTTGCCATCTGAATCAACATACTACCAAGATGCTGAAGCCGTTGCGCGGTTGCTTTCACAAGCCAAATTTTCCGTTATTAGCGGTGGCGGGCCCAGTATTATGGAGGCGGCAAATAAGGGGGCTTACCAACAAGGCGGTCATTCGGTTGGCCTTAATATTGAATTGCCTTTTGAGCAAACAGCTAATGTTGCTCAAGATATTAGTCTATCGTTCCGCTATTTCTTCGTTCGCAAACTGATGTTCGTCAAATATTCCATGGCGTATGTCGTCTTTCCTGGTGGATTCGGTACATTGGATGAATTATTCGAAGCCATTACGCTGGTACAAACGGGCAAAATCAAACAATTCCCGATCATCCTCTATGGAACAGAATATTGGGCAGGTCTATTTGATTGGATAAAACAGCAGGTGCTCACGCTAGGGTGTATTAGCGAAAAAGATTTGGACTTAATTCAAATAGTAGATAAGCCAGAAGAGGTGTTGCCAATTGTTGCAGCCTACCATGACAGGATTTGTTGTCATCCAGAAGAGAAAAATGACTTCACGGCATAAATTGACCGCAAGTTAGCCTCGAGGTTCTCGAAGGTTATTGATTGAAATCAAGCTATCGATAGATATCAGGAAAAGCAGTTGATCCAAGTCTATAATGGGGCAATTAAATTTCTGAGTGTAGTCACGTGGAACAACATATCACCTTCGATTTAGAGCTGATCAAACGCTATGACACCGCAGGGCCAAGATATACTTCTTATCCCACAGCAGTCGAATTTGATGAAGGGTTTGGAATAGACAGCTACCAACAGCAGGTTGCCATCTCAAATCAGCGTGGCGGCCCCTTATCGCTCTATTTTCACCTGCCTTTTTGCGATACCGTGTGTTTCTATTGCGCCTGCAATAAAATAATCACTAAAAATCGAAAACATGCCGCGCCCTATCTCGAAAATTTACACAAAGAAATTGCCATGCAAGCTGTCTTGTTTGATTCAGATCGCGTGGTTGAACAATTACATTGGGGCGGTGGCACGCCGACCTTTATTAGCCATGATCAAATGCGTGAATTGATGGCTGTTACCCGCCAATATTTTAATTTAGCCGATGATGAAATCGGTGAGTTTTCTATTGAAATTGATCCTCGGGAAGCGAATAGCGAGACCATTGCCGTGTTACGAGAAATTGGTTTTAATCGCATTAGTTTAGGCGTGCAAGATTTTAATCCCATCGTGCAAAAAGCGGTGAACCGCATTCAAAGCGAAACCGAAACCATTGAAGTGATTAATGCAGCCAGAAAAGAAGGTTTTCGTTCTGTTAGTATCGATCTGATTTATGGTTTGCCGCATCAGACGCCAGAAACTTTTGCAGAAACGCTCGATAAAATTATCGCTGTCAGCCCTGATCGGATTTCTGTATTCAACTACGCGCATATGCCTGAGCGATTCAAAGTACAGCGTCAAATGAATGACGATGATATGCCACTGCCAGCCGTTAAGCTTGCCATTTTGCAAAACACCATCGAAAAGATGACCAAAGCAGGCTATGTTTATATTGGCATGGATCATTTCGCCAAACCCGATGATGAACTCGCCATTGCCCAGCGCGAAAACAAACTCTACCGAAACTTTCAAGGTTATGCCACCCATGTAGAATGCGATCTGATTGGTCTAGGTATTACCTCAATCGGCTCAGTCGGTGATTCCTATTCCCAAAACCGACGTACGCTAGAAGAATACAATATCAGCCTCAGCAATAATGAACTGCCCGTGTTCCGTGGTATTACGCTTACGGCAGATGATAAAATCCGTCGCGTCGTGATTACCAAGCTCATCTGTCATTTTGAACTGGATATCAAAGCAGTCGAAGCCGATCTCAATATCAACTTTTCCGATTATTTCAAAGCAGTCTATCCGCAACTCGACCAATTCGCCAAAGATGGCTTGCTTCGCTATGATGATAAGAAGATAGTAGTTTTACCTGCGGGACATTTGCTTATCCGCAATATCTGTATGGCCTTTGATTTTTATATGCAACAAAAAACGGGTAAGAACTTCTCAAAAGTCATTTAACTCCCCATTCTTGTCATCCCCTTAGTCTTTTTATCGGGGATCCATATCCCATGCTATTTGTCATCCCGACTATCGCGGAGGGATCTTGTATTGAAAGAGAAGTGTCACCTACAAAAACACACAATAAAAAACTTCTAAATTTCTGATGAACGCTGTATAATTTCGCGTCTTGATGCCTGGGTGGTGAAATTGGTAGACACAAGGGACTTAAAATCCCTCGGCTTCACGGCCGTGCCGGTTCGATTCCGGCCCTAGGTACCAACAAATATAAGCCTCGATACTTTATTGTGTCGGGGTTTTTTTTCGTGCTTTAGTTTTCAATAGAGAGGCGTTCTTGGAGAAACCCAATAAAAGCGACCACTTGTCTTGGTAGATATTGGCGACTTGGGTAGACGAGTTGTAAGCCTATTTTTTTATTATCACTATGGTGAAAACCAAGCACGTAGTCATTTAACAAGGTGATGAGTGTACCTTCTTTGATATCTTGTTTGACATCCCAAATTGATTTATAGGCGATACCTATACCTGCAAGTGCCCATTGGCGAATGATAGCCCCGTCATTGCTGATGAGCGCGGGGGTGACTTTAATGATGTATTCTTTCTTGTTTTGATGGAAGCGCCATCCATTGAGTGGCTCGCCAAGGCGTTCCATGACGAGGCAGCGATGTTCCATTAAGTCATCTGGTTTTGTGGGGATGCCATATTGTGTGAGGTAATCTGGCGAAGCAACAAGTACGCGATGATTATCTGCAAGGCGTTTCATGATTAGATTGCTGTCTGGCAAGTTACCAAATCGAATGCCAAGGTCGAAGTTATGCTCAGTGAGATTCATAATGCCATCAGTGAGGTGTAAATAGGGCGTTATATCGTTGTGTGATTTTGTGAATTCAGAGAGCGCAGGTGCGATATATTGTCGACCAAAATCTGAGGGTGCAGTGACCCGTAAGCGGCCCGATAAACTTTTTTTATCATCCCGTAAGTGTGCTTCAGCGTCTTCTATTTCTGCTAAAACTCGTAAACAGGCGTTATAAAATCGCTCGCCGGTATCAGTGAGAGATATTTTTCGAGTAGTACGATTGAGTAGCCGTATTTCGTAATGCTGCTCTAGCGCATTAATACGCGCTGTCATGCTGGCAGGCGATAAGCCGATTTGGCGGCCCGCAGCTGCCAAACCTCCTGCTTTTACTACCTGAACAAACAAGGCTATATTATCTATTTTACTCATATTCTTCAGTTTTTATGAACAATCATTTTACTATTTAAGCAATTATCATTGTTTGATGCAAGTATTACACTGCACATAAGCATTGGGCTTAATAATAATTATTAGTAATACGAAGGAGAATAAAGTGGCTGAAATTGATATTGGGATTAATAAAAATAATAGGCTGAAAATAGCGGAAGGCTTGAAGCGTTTATTAGCCGATTCTTATACGTTATATCTACAAACACATAATTTTCACTGGAATGTTACGGGATCACAGTTTCGTGAATTACATTTAATGTTTGAAGAGCATTACACGGAGTTGGCAATTGCAGTAGATGACATAGCCGAGCGTATTCGTAGCTTAGATATTGCAGCACCAGGAACCTATAAAGAATTTGTTGCACTTAGCGCGATTAAAGAAGTTGATGGTGTTCCCAGTGCTATTGAAATGGTTGATTTATTGACTCAGGGTCACGAACAAATTGTAAGAACCTCACGTGATGTCTTGAAAATCGCTCAGCAAGCGGATGATGAATCAACCTTGGCATTAGTATCTGATCGCATGAGAATTCATGAAAAAACCTCATGGATGTTGCGAGCAACTAGACAATAAACAATCAAATAAATATTAAGGAATTGTTATGGAACATTCAATTATTGAAGATTTAAACTGGAGATACACAACCAAAAAATATGATGCATCAAGAAAAATCCCACAAGCGGATCTTGATGTACTTTATGAAGCGATGCGTTTGTCGGCATCATCTATTAATTCACAACCCTGGAAATTTGTTGTGATTGAGAGTGATGAAGCAAAAGAGCGTATGAGCAAAATATTTGCTCATAAATATCAATTTAACCAGCCCCATATTTTCGATAGTTCACAGGTTATTCTATTTGCCCATAATCCATTTTATACACGTGATAATTATGAAGAAGTCGTGGATAAAGGTATTGAAGATGGCCGCACCAAGGCAGAAGATAGAGAAAGTGCCTTTGGCGGATTTGTCTTTGCTCAGACGAATACAGATGAAAATGGCTATACAGGCGAATGGACAAAAGCGCAGTTGTATATTGCTTTTGGGAATACATTGCATACTTTATCTCGTCTCAAAATTGATTCCACGCCAATGGAGGGAATTGATATTGATCTGGTTAATGAAACCTTCAAAGAAGAACTAGATGGCTATCAATGTGATGTGGCTTTGGCAATTGGCTATCACCTTGCAGATGAGGACTATAACAGGAAATTATTTAAGTCCCGTCTCATCTTAGAAAGTATTTTTACCCATATTTGATGCCTGTGAATAACAGAGGAGATACCCATGAAAATCAATCACAACTTAATACTCACAACAAATCTTAATGCAATGAGTCATTTTTGGACAGGCATCATTGGACTAACATTGGGCGACAGACCACCGTTCCCATTCAAAGGAGAATGGTTTTACAGTGAAGATAAACCGCTGATACATGTTGCAGAGCAGGAACGGGTTCATGAATATGGTGGACCTATTGCACACGTTGCGCTTGAAGGCACGGATTACCGAGCATTAATGACCACGTTAAGAAAGAATTTCTGCAGCTATACAGAGAAAGATGTACCTATTTCAGGCGAACGACAGGTATTTGTTAGCGGTCCTGATGGGCTTATTGTTGAAATGATATTTCCGCATGGTGCTTCAGATAATAAAGAACATCCCTATATTTAAGGAGAAAGAAATGACGAACTCAGTTTTATTTACCCCCAAAGCTATGGGGACGATAGTAAGTCCTAACCGTATTGTTATGGCTCCAATGACGCGATCACGGACGGCTCAACCTGGCGATATTCCTACAGATTTAATGGCAACTTACTATGCACAACGCGCCAGTGCGGGATTTATTATTACCGAAGCAACACAAATATCAGAACAGGGCAAAGGCTATTCTTTTACACCCGGAATATACTCCGAGGATCAGGTGAATGGCTGGCGTAAAGTGACGAATGCAGTGCACGCTGCTGAGGGAAGAATATTCTCTCAACTCTGGCATGTGGGGCGTATGTCACATGAATCATTGCATGAAGATGGTACACCTGTTGCCCCTTCAGCATTGTCTCCAGATGCGCAAGTGTGGATTGTCGGTGATGATGGTGTTGGTAGGATGTTGGATTGCCCTATACCGAGAGCACTTAGTAACGACGAGATTAAAGATATTATTGATGATTATCGACGTGCTGCAAAAAATGCCATTGAGGCAGGCTTTGATGGCATTGAAATTCATGCTGGCAATGGCTATCTGATTGACCAGTTTTTGCGTCGCAGCTCGAACAAGCGTAATGATGAATATGGCGGTTCAATTGAAAACCGTATTCGATTTGCAGTTGAAATTATTGATGCTGTAAGCCATGAGATTGGCGCGGATAAGGTAGGTATTCGGTTAGCCCCTTTTATTACGCAACGAGGCATGAATGACACTCAGGTGATTGATGCCATTTTACTGGCCGCTAAATCATTCAATGATCTGGGTATTGCTTATATTCATTTATCTGAGGCTGACTGGGATGATGCGCCTGTGGTGACTGAGGATTTTCGTCATGATCTACGCGCTGCTTTTGATGGTGCAATTATCGTCGCGGGGAACTATACCGCAGAAAGTGGTGAGAAGATCATAGCAAGTAGTTTGGTAGATTTCGTTGCTTATGGTCGGACGTTTTTAGCCAATCCAGATCTACCATATCGTTTTGAGAACAAGTTATTACTTAATGAAATCACAGACCCATCCACTTTATTTGGGGGAGGTGAAGTGGGTTATACCGATTTTCCCTTTTACACAATTTAAACAACATAACATAATATAGGAAGACAATAATATGATTAATTCAACAAAAATTTTACATACAATTAAAGCATCAACGCTTGTTATTTCGATGGCAATATCTGGGATTTCCCAGTCTGCTGAGACGGCTACGGAGCAAAAACCTTTTTGGCCAAATGATGCACAACTAGTGATCTCCATTTCGATGCAGTTTGAAGCAACGGCACAAGATGCAAGAGATTCAGGGCCTTTTCCGCCATTAGATTCTAAGTATGCTGACACTATCGCACCGACGTGGTATCAATACGGCATGAATGAGGGGATTCCTCGACTTCTTAATCTTTGGGACAAACATAATATCAAAGTAACTTCCCATATGGTGGGTCGAGCGGTCGAATTAAATCCAGAACTTGCCAAAGAAGTGGTGGCACGTGGCCATGAAGCATCAGGTCACGGGCAAACTTGGACTCCTCAGTATTCAATGACAGAAAAAGAAGAGCGTGAATCTTATATTAAAAGTGCTGATATTATAGAGAAAGTGACGGGAGAGCGGCCCGTTGGCTTCAATGCTTTTTGGATGCGCCATTCGCCTAAAACGCTTGAGATTCTGCAAGATCTTGGATTTATCTACCATATAGATGATCTTTCTCGTGACGAACCTTCAATTACGCCTGTGAAAGGAAAACCGTTTGCAGTGGTTCCTTACACCTTCCGTAATAATGATATTGTTCGTTATACAGGGAGTACAGCGATGACCGGTGCAGCTTATACACAAGAATTAAAAGACGATTTTGATGTGCTGTATGCCGAGGGTGAAACGCGTAGAAGAATGATGTCTATCAGTGCGCATGACAGAATAGCAGGTACACCTGCACGCGTTAAAGCATTGGATGATTTTATCGCTTATGCCAAAGAGCATAAGGGCGTGGTGTTTATGCGTAAAGATGAAATTGCTCGTTGGGCATTAGAACAAGATGATACACCGACCAATCCTGCACGTAATTTTAGTCACTAATACCTAAGGAGATAATCATGAAACTTATAGATATATTATTCCGCCGCCTCTCAGCAGTTATAAGTATTATTATAATCATACTGGCTGTACAAACATTGCTTGGAGATTCTCTTTCGAAGTGGGGAACGGTCTCCATGGCAGTGTCGCTATTTTTATTAGCAATAACAAGCCTTGCCGCTTGGCGTTATCGTGCTTCATTTTTTAGTCTAACGGCTTTTTTATATAGTAGTGTACTAGTGGGTAGATTGTTTAGTACATTACGTTTTGGAGAAACTGAAATAACCAGTGTGTCTGCTCTCGATCCTTTATTAGTAGGTGAAACAGGGCCCGGTATACCCAGCATTATGTATTTAAGTTACGCTTTAGTTGTATTTATTAGCGGTCAACTATTACGCCTTGCATATCAGCATTCACAACGTACTATTACAGATAGCACAACTAATTTGTCAATAAATGATTGGGCAATAACATTTATACGTGTCTATGTGGGGCTAATGTTCATTGCACATTATTCTGGCCATGTTTTGGCTGGTCCAGAGCAATTTCAGATCTTCGTGGATTATTTTACAAGTGAGGGGTTAAACCCAGCAGCACCCATGGTGATCCTAGCAGGTGTGACGGAGATTGCAGTGAGTATCGGTTTGGTCTTTGGATTGATGACGAGGATTGCTGCTGTTGGAGGCGTTGCCTATTTATTCTTCGCAACACTTTGGGGACATCATTTTTCAGCGGGTTACGTTTGGGTATTGCCTAATGGTGGTTGGGAGTTCTCGGCAATGTGGATGGCTGTTATTTTCGCATTTGCACTTACTGGCGGTAGCAAAATATCAATTGATGCTTTGATGCAAAAAATAGCACCTAAATGGCTTCAATGGAGCTTTCGATAAAGGCTGTTTATTTAACAAAATATTGTGGTTCTTAACGAAGGTAAAAACTTTAAACCCACAAATGTATTACAAATAAGATTTCAGGAGTAATGAATCATGAAAATTACAAAATATTTATACGGCCTTATGATAGTGATAACCAGCTTAAATATGAGTATTGCCTTTGCGGACAATACAGATAAACAAGCTGAGTCAACAATAGGAGATAAAGTGGTTAAGCTAGGTGTGACAGATCTTTCTTTTCATCGTGCAACGGGAGCTGTTGTTGCTAATATATTAGAAAGAATGGGTTATACCGTTATTCGGAGTTTTGATCCACATAAGGAAAACTTTGCACGATTACGGTCAGGCGAAATTGATATGATTGCATCCGCATGGCTGCCATCCAGCCATGGCGTATATAAACAGAGTGTTGAAGAAGAGGTACCTACGCGGGAGCTAGGATTGCACTATGAGCCGTATGCCCTGTGGGGGGTGCCGGATTACGTGCCTGCGGCGGCAGTCTCAACCATTAGTGATCTGTTAAAGCCGGATGTTAAAGAAAAAATGACGCCAATAATTCAGGGGATTGGATCAGGTGCAGGGATTACACGTTTTTCTATCAAGATGATGGATGAGTATATGTTGAAAGATGCCGGTTATACGTTCTTAACAGGAACACAAGAGCAATGTATCGGTGCCTTTGAAAAAGCCGTCTCAGAAAAACGCTGGGTAGTTGTGCCACTTTGGCACCCTCAATTTTTACATAATAAATACAATATTCGAGAATTGACGGACCCCAAGGGATTGCTAGGTGGAAAAGATAGGGCGGTGTTACTCGCACGGCAGGATCGATTGGACCAACTTTTTTCTGAACAGGGCATCCAACAATTGGACAGTATAAAATTATCCAATGAAATCATTGCCGAACTGGATTATGCGATAAACCGTGAAAATAAGACAGAAGATGAAGCAGCTGAAATATGGCTAAATTCAAATCAAGAGAAAGTGGGATGGATAATTGATAAAGCCTATTCATTACCAGAGCCAAAAGAGGTAACGATTGATAAAAGCCTACGCTCGAATCAGGTGGAAGTAATGAAGTTAGCAGCACAAAATTATGCTGCCTTTTGGGATACAGGTGAGGAAGGATATGCAAAAAAAACACTAGCAGAAGATTTTATCGACCTCAATCTACCCGAGGGCAGAAAGCAAGGCCCACAAGGCCCTCTTGATGCCTCAAACTGGTTTCGCTCGGTTGTACCTGACTTACGCGCTGAAATTGAAGATATGTTTATCGTAGGGAATAAGGTTGTTTTACGCCTAAAATTTACCGGTCACTTTACAGGTAAGATGGGAGAGGTTGAAGGTAAGGGAGAAAAAATCTCATTTAGTGCTGTGGACATGTACACCGTTGAAGGTGGAAAAATTAAAACCAATTGGCACCTTGAAGACAATCAAACATTAATGCGGCAGCTTGGTCAGTAGGATATTTTTTTAATAAAATTAAAGCCCTGATCTTTATGTGTTGGGGCTTTTTTGTTTGGAGTTTGATATTATCATTTCAGCGTAACGAATTTATTTTGGAGGCAATATGATTGATTCTGCGGTGACAGCACTATTGGATGAAAAAAACATTTCTTTTGACGTTATTGAGATTCCGCTAACGGAAGATAAGAAACCGATTCGGGAGCTGGAGGAATGGCTTATTTCTCAGGGGAAGAAGCCTGATTCGGTGGTGCGGAGTTTGTTATTTAAGACGCCTTCTGGTGAATTCGTGTTGCTGGCTGCTGCGGGTGGCGGTCGCGCTGATTGGGCAGTTTTGAGGAAGTATTTGGGCGAACGGAAATTGCGAATGGCAGAGTTTGATGAGGTGCTGAAGGCAACGGGGTTTGTTGTGGGCGCTGTGCCGCCAGTTGCATTACCCGATGGGATCCGGGTGTTGGTGGATAACCAGATTGCAGATTATGAGACGGTGATTATTGGTAGCGGGGTGTTGGGATATGCGCTTTCTTTAGCGAGCACGGATTTACTAGGTTTGCTAGCGGGTTTGGATGTGGGTGAATTTTTGAAGGTAGAATAGATTTTAATAACGAGGGAGCCGCCCCGACTAAAAGATTAGGGGAATGGCGAGATTAGATTATTCAGGGCGATTGATTAATTTCTAATAATAGCTGTTCGGCTTGATAGCTGTCAGGTTGATTGAGAATATCTAGTGTGGTATCGGGAAGCTGGGTGAGATCTGTTTCATTAATGATTTGTTTGACTTCTAGCAGGGCATTGGGATGCATGCTGAAGTGCTCTAATCCCATGGCGAGGAGCAGGCGGGTATAACGCGGATCGCCCGCCATTTCACCACACATGGAAACGGGGATATTATGTTGTTTGCCGGCATCGATGCTCATTTGAATGAGTCGCAAGACGGCAGGGTGCAGCGGATCATAGAGATAATTTACGTGATCATCAATGCGGTCAACGGCGAGGGTATATTGGATAAGGTCATTGGTACCGATGGAGAGAAAATCGACTTTTTCGGCAAACATTTCAGCACAGATGGCGGCGGCTGGAATTTCAATCATGATGCCGATATCGATTTCACGATCATAATCTAAGCCTTCATCATCCAGTTCAGATTTGCAATGCTCAAGCAGGATTAAGGTTTGAGAAAGCTCTTGCAGGCTAGAAATCATGGGCAAGAGAATTTTGATTTTGCCATAGGCTGAGGCGCGGAGGATGGCGCGGAGCTGGCTGATGAACATGGTGGGTTGATTGAGCGAAAGACGGATGGCACGCAAGCCTAAAGCAGGATTGATAGCCATAATACTGCTTCGACCCCCATCCACTGTTTTATCGGCACCGAGGTCGAATGTGCGAATAGTGACAGGATTGCCTTGCATTGATTCAACAATATTGCGATAGACGGTGAGTTGCTCTTCTTCTTCAGGTGGATCATTACGGTTCATGTAGAGAAACTCGGTGCGATAGAGCCCAATTCCCATTGCGCCTGATTCACCAATGGATATGATATCTTCTGGCAGTTCGGCATTGGCCAGTAGGGTAATGGCTCGCCCATCTTGTGTTTGGGTGGGTTCGCTTTTATAGCGATTAAGCGCATTGATATGATTGCGAAACAGCAACAGACGCTTTTTATATGCGTTAGTGATTTCTAATGTTGCGCCTGCAATGAGGGTGCCATTAGTGCCATCAATAATAAGCGGTTCATTATCTTGGATATAACGTCTGGCGGAAGGTAAGCTGACAATTGCAGGAATACCAAGGCTACGCGCTAAGATAGTGGTATGCGAGGTGACACCACCATGTTCGATGACAAAGCCGGCAATGCCTTGGTTTTGCATCAGCACGGTGTCGGCGGGGGTGAGATCATCAGCCACGATAATGGTGCCTGCTAGGCTACCCGGCAAAACTTCATCAATGCTGGTTTCTTCATCACCAAGGATGCGGTGCAATCGATTAATAACATGGTCAATATCATCTTTGCGGGTGCGTAGGTAGGGATCGTCTATTTCATCAAATATACTGACAAGGGTATCGCGCTGTAGTTGCAGTGCCCATTCGGCATTACAGCCGCGTTTGCGGATCATTGCTGCCGGAATTTTGGTGAGCGTAGAATCCTTAAGCATGAGTAGGTGGGTATCAATAAAAGCAGCAACATCTGTGGGGGCATCACCAGGAATTTTTTTACGAATATCTTTAAGTTGTTTGCGTGCTTGTTTGGTGGCTTTTTTAAGCCGTTTGACTTCTTTTTCAATATGTTCAGGTGGGATACAATATTCGAGGGTGTCGGGTTTATCTCGAAATAAGATATGCGCAGGCCCCATGGCAATGCCACGGGAGACACCCATGCCTTGCAGCTCTAAGCTCATATTATTTCAGGCATCATTCGCCTTCCTCAAAATAATCATTAATCAGCGCTTCTATTTTATCCAACGCTTCATTTGCATCTTCGCCTTCAGCAGACACGATGATTTGGCTATCTTTTGCGGCGGCAAGCATCATCATGCCCATAATGCTTTTACCACTCACTTGTTGTTCAGCGTGATCTTGACGGGC
>VAPK010218621.1_pt1 | contig 18370 bp, 21 predicted proteins | sample 3395031 | NCBI WGS metagenome assembly VAPK01 (sample SAMN08290443, study PRJNA428436) | hydrothermal vent metagenome | isolation source: Deep-sea hydrothermal vent chimney 1 | place: Pacific Ocean: Juan De Fuca Ridge
CCATGGCACGTCAGACACCCTTTGCGTGTGGCCAACTGTTCTCCCAGAGGCAAAGCGTCGAAAGCGGCCTTTTCTTTCATTTTCGTCAGATATTTTTCCTGATCGTAGTAGTCGAAGATGTATTCCGCGATCGCTCCCACCTCGTCTTCGGTGACATTTCCTTTTTGTGAAGGCATCAAACCGTAGGATTCCAGACTCTTTTTGTCGCAAAACGATTTGCTCGCATCGGGATTAAGAACGTAATCTTTGAAAAAATCGACGAATTTCGGTTTCTTGTCGCTTGGAGAGTCGACTTTGATGGAATCCTTGATATGGAACGCCACCGCCATCATCGGGGGTGCTTTTTCCTCTTCGTACGTTTTGGGCGGCATATCGAGATTGTGGCAGGATGCGCATTTGTCATGCAGCAGGGTTTTGCCGTCGTAGCGGATCTCTTTTTCGTTGCAGCCGCCCAGGAGAACGATGATCAGAAGCGGTAGCAGATTATTCATTCTCTTCCCCGATCTCTTTGGTGATGGAAATGGCTTTGGTATGTAGCAGCGCATCCGCAATCTTTCGATGGGCGCTTTCGAGGATGCGGGAAAAAGTGGTGCGGGAGATCCCCATTTTTTCCGCCGCGTCCTGCTGATAGAGACCTTCGTAGTCGCTCAGTCGTATGGCCTCCATCTCGTCTTTGGCCATCACCACCTTTTCGAGTTCGATTCTTCGTATGCCGCATGGCTTGAAACAGACTCCGGTGTGGTCTTTTTCGATCTTTCGTCTGATCTTTCTGCGCCCGTGAAGACAAGGGGTCAGTGCTCACAATGCCCCAATGCCCCAGTGCCTTCAATGTCTCAATACTCCAACATCTCTTCGATAAATCGTACCATCTCCGACGCTTCGTCATCTCCCAGATCGGCGGCTTTTTGAAACCACGCTTTCGCTTTGTCCAGATCCTGCTCCACCGCTTCGCCTTTGTAGTAGTACCACCCCGTGATGAGCATCGCGTCTTTGTCTCCGAGATTTGCGGCGCGTTCGTACCAGTAGAGCGCTTTTTGCGGATCTTGGGGGACGATGTTTCCCTCTCCGTAGGCGACGCCGAGCAAAAAGGCTGCATCGGCGTTGTGCTGCTCGGTAGCGGCTTTGGAGAGAAGGGTGATCGCTTCTTCGTTGTTGGAGCGGTTGTCGTCGTAGTAGGCTTTGAGTCCCAGCAGATAGCTCTCGTGCGCAGCCCATAGCGTCAGTGCCGAGTTTTTCAATGTTTTGTCGTGGTAAGAGGTAATGCCTTCCATGCTTTTATCCATTTCGGCACTAGCGAGTACGGAGCAGAGAAACAAAAACGCCAGATAGCGCATCAGGGGGCGACCTTTAGCTTATGAAGTTTGCGCTTGATGCGGTTTTCTCTCATTTTTTGCCGAAAACGGCTCTTTTTGAGTCTCTTTTTGAGCTTTTTGCGAAGCTTGTGCGCCCGCGCTTTTTTGAGCTTTTCCCTGAGTATTTTGCGTTTGAGTTTTTTGGTCTGTTTGACCTTTTCCAGCAGCATAATACGCTCTTTGGGAGTGAGCTTTTCCATCCGCCCGCTCCCAAAGAGAAACGTCATCGTCAAAACGGCAAGTAACATGATTCGCATAATAATCTCCTGATGGGATATTGTACCAAATCAGCGTGCGAATTGACAAAAGAGACTATTTGTGTACAATGTCGCCCCTTCCTTTCGCTTTGCCTTTTCCGCCGATGATACCTCTGCCTACACCTTTTCCTTTTCCTTTAAAGCAGCCTTTGCCGATGGCGATACCCCTGCCGGAAACCGTACCGTTGCCTTTTTTGTAGCGGATGTGACCTTCCCGATCTTTATAGATGACGATACCTTTTCCGCTGACGGTACCTTCGCCCTTAAGAGCGAATTTTCCCCGTCCCGCACCTTTTCCTGCGAAGATTCCTTTGCCTTTGACGACACCTGTCCCTTCTACTGTATCTGCCATCGCCGGAACCGTTGCCAATACCGCGCCCAAAAGTGCTACTGTCATAAGATGTTTCATTTCGAACCCCTTGTGCAAAATTTAATGACAACGTAAATGTAACATCGGAGTGTTTACTGAGTGTTTAGCGAAAAACACTCTTGCCGGGGTGAAAGTATGCTATAATTTTCTCAGTTCAAATATTTGAAAGTCGATCGAAAGGTTTATTTGCCAACCGTACTGAAAATTGGTCCATATAAATTTTATTTCTATAGCCATGAACCAAATGGACCGGCACATATTCATATTGATAGAGATAATTTGAGTGCAAAGTTTTGGTTGAATCCTGTTTCACTTGCCAGAGATATAGGATTTTCGCCAAAAGAATTGAGAAAAATAGAAAAAATCGTAATTGAGAATCAAGAAAAATTATTGGAGGCGTGGAATGGGTATTTTGGCTTTGGGTGCTGATGAAAGAGTGAAAGATGTCAGAATCGATGAAGATACGTTGAGTGTGGATGTGATGGATGGTCGAACCATAACCGTACCGTTAGTTTGGTATCCTAGACTCGAACATGCCACCAAAGAACAGCGTCAGAATTGGAAAGTGTGTGGCGGGGGATATGGAATCGAGTGGGAAGATATCGATGAGCATCTCAGTACGGAAGGACTCCTTCGTGGAGCGCCCGCACCCAGACTCAAAAATCAAAAAGTCGCATAGGCTTATAACCGAGTTAGACTTTTATAGTGCTAAAATCGAGAGTGACCGTCGTACCTGAACCGGATTTGCTTTCGATATCTAAGGCGATCCCGTAGTGCTCACACACCTCCTTGACGATCCCAAGTCCAAGTCCCAGCCCTGGCATCGAACTCTTTTCGCGGTAATAGGGTTCGAAGATGCGTTCGGGATGGGCGATGCCCTGCCCTCGATCCTGGATGGTGAGTCTGTTTTCTGCGAGGGTGATTTGGATGGGGTGGTTGTTTAGATTGTATTTGATCGCATTGGAGAGGAGATTGTCCAGCATACGGGCGATCATGACGCTGTCTGCCCGGATGATGATTTCGTTTTGGCATCGAAGCTGCAGGAGCGGGGAGCGCTCCCGGAGTTGTCCGCAGAGTTCGCACAGGTAGATACGCTCCTCTTTGTAGTCGATTTTGGCGTGGGCGATGGCGTTTTTGAGCCGTTCTTCCAGAGACTCGAGCATCTGCAGACTTTGTAGAATACGTTTGACCCTTTTGCGCTGGGCGTCGTTCAAGTCGAGTTTTTGTAAGGCGGTAGCGTTCAGATGTGCGGTGGTGATGGGGGTGTTGAGATCATGAATCATCGATCTGGCGAAATTTTCCACCAGATCCACCGCTTCGCGCATCGGACGCAGCGAGATGCGGGCGAGGTAGTAGCTCAGTCCCAGCCCGAAGAGAAAAAGAAGCAGCGCGGCGAACGCAAGTTCGCGGTAGAGTGTATCGTACGCTTCGGTGAAATCCGGCTTTTTGATCGGGCATTCGAACCCTTCGGGGGCATTTTTCAAAAGCCTTTTGCACTGCAGATCATGAAGTTTGAGGGCGATTTTCTCTTCCTGATGGATACGGCGCGTCTCTTTGTGGCCGTACCACCAGAAGATGAGCGCGCCCATCAACATGATGCCCCCCAGATAGAGCGCCATAAAGGTCAATAAAGAGCGGCGTTCATACGATCTCAAAACGGTATCCTACCCCGCGGACGTTTTTGAGTCCGGCGTAGCCTTCCAGATGGGTGTTGAGGTGTTTGATATAGACTCGAAAAGTGGTGTCGCTGATAAACTCGTCTTCGTAAAGCTCGCTCATGATCTCCTCTTTGGAGACGATGCGCTTCTTGTGTCTGATGAAGTAGTCGAGTATTTCGAACTCCTTTTTGGGAAGGGGGTGGGGCGTACCGTCGACGATGAGAGCGTATTGCTCCCTGTCGAGCGCCAGATGGGGGCTGACGATCAGCTTTTCGTCTTTGATCTTCGCTTCGATGCGAATCAACAGCGTCTCCATATCGAACGGTTTGACCACATAATCATCCGCCCCCGCGCCGAACCCCTCTCTCAGATCGTTCGCTTCACCCCGTGCGGTCAGGAATATCGCCGGCGTATCGTCTCCGCTGTTTCGGAGCGAAGCGAGCAGATCGAAGCCGCTCATCCCGGGTACGTTGACATCCAGAAGGTAGAGATCGTAGCGGTTTTCGAAAGTGCGTTCCGACGCTTCGTCGGAGTTTTTGACCCACTCCACCGCATATCCGGCTTCCTGCAGATCTTCATAGACCGTCTCGCCCAGTAGAGGGTCGTCTTCGAGAAAAAGGATGGTTTTTCGCATATTTCGGCTTTCGAATCCGTTTTCGTTATTGTAACACAATCGGGATTCACCCCGCGGGGGTGTCGGAGCGCTTTTTGGGGGAAAAACGGGATTTGAAAAGAAGGCGGAAAACGAGTGCCCAGAGAATGAGCGAGCTTGCGATTGCGACGACCCCGCCTTCTTCCTGCGTATGGACGATCGACGTGACGTCGATGCCACCGGCAGAAAAGAGCGCATCGAGTCCCAGACCGAAAAGTATGCTGCCGACTACGATCGAGAAGAGATAGATGAAGAGCGTCTTGTCGCCGAGCATCTTTCTGACCACCCCGATTGTGACGGTGTTGGTCGCGGGACCCGCGGAGAGAAAGACAAACGCCGCCCCCGCACTCACCCCCGAGAGCATCAATCCGGCGGCGATAGGCAGGGAGGCGGTCGCACAGACATACATGGGGACGGCGATCGCGATCGCGATCAGATAGGAGAGGGTGGGGTGCAACCTGAGAATTTCGCTCAGATTTTCCGGAATCGCGACGGTGATCGCCGCACCTAGCAATACACCCCAGAGCAGCGGTGCGGCTATATCTCCAAGTAGCGTGACGAAGGCGTAACGTATCGCGGCGGAAAGTGAAAAGCCCTTTTTGTTTTCGTTTGCGCAGCAGCCGGCATTCTTCTTCGCTTCGGGAGGCCCGAAGGTCGTGAAATCGCGTGAGAAGGAGGTGGTGGCGCGAAGAGAGACGGGTTTGGGAGATGCGGCGAAGGAGGACTGCGGCCGAGAGGGGGCAATGAGATTGGTCAGAATGCCTGCGACTGTCGCGATGATCATCGAAGTTATGAGACGATAGAGGGTAAAGAGCCAGCCGAACATCCCGAACGTCGCCAGAATCGAATCGACCCCGGTGATCGGTGTGGAGATCAGAAAGGAGAGTGTCGCGCCGTTGCTCGCGCCGCTTTTTTTGATCGAAGTGGCCAGCGGAATCACCCCGCAAGAGCAAACCGGCAGAGGGATTCCGAAAAGTGTCGATTTGACGATGGAGCCGACCGAATCGTTTCCCAGATGTCTGGTCACCAGCGAATCGGGTACCGTCTCATGAAGGATTCCGGCAAAAAGAAGACCGAAAAGAATATAAGGCGCCATCGCGTTGCTCAGCTCCCAGAGTGCGCCGAAAAAAGAGAGAACCGCCTCCATCCGCTAACGCCTCTTTCTTCTTCGAAACCACCAGTAGGCGATCGCGATGCCCGCCAGCAAACCGCCCAGCACCTGTACCCATGCGCTTATCAGGAGGCTTTTGTTCAAGATCGTTCGGTGCGTCTTGTTGTCGATCGTCACGCCCGCAACTTCGGCGGTATGGACCATCAACGATACGGCCAGATCTTCGTCGGGTATCTCCTTGTGGCAGCTTAGACAGACGCCCCGTCGGTCGACTCTGGCGCGGGTTTGGTTGTCGAGTGCGCGCGAGAGTCGCCAGTGGTTGCCGACCGTTTGGAGTTGGGTACCGTTTTCGTCGACGAAACGGGAGTAGTCGTCTTTTAGGTTGGGGATGGCGGGAATCTGCTCGTCGACGTTTTTGGGGAGGATTTTCCGATCGGCGCTCATCAAATCGACGATCGTCGTTCGGGTTTGGTCGGCGAAATACGTTCCGCCCCCGATGCCGTAACCGAGCGCTTTGGCGCTGGCGTGGCAGCTCTCGCAACTGCGTCCCTTTTTGGTGATCGTGTGGGGGTTGACAGGTGACATGACGATCGAATTGACTCCCTCCTCCCCGTGGCCTTCGACGTTGGGAATCTTGAAGATATGGTTTTGCAGCAGCGCCTTTCCGCTTTTGCCGATGACGGTGAGGGTCACCTGGCATCCGGGGATGACCGGCGAGACGCGCCCTTCGCCGTTTTGGGCCAGCGGAGGATCCTCCCACCTCAGATAAGAGCGGGTTTCGGTCACCTTGCCGTCGACTAGAAACGATTTGAGGTTGTCGACTTCGCCGGTGATGCCGTGACGGTGGCTTTTGGAAGCGGCGAGATAGTCCGGATTACGTTTGCCGCCGGAGTAGTCGATTTTGACATGACAGCCGTAACACTGCGGAGCCCATGCGGCATGACAGGTATAGCATTCGAGTCTATCGGTATGCGCTTTGATCCGATCCATCGCCACGAGCCCTTCGCGGGAGAGTTTGCCCTCCTTTTTGAGTCCTTTGAGCGGCGTAAGCGTAAGATCCCTGCCCGAAGCCAGATGCATCACCACTTTGTTTCCCTTACGGACGGCGTGCGGCATCGGATTGCCTCTGGCGCTCAGCAAAAATCCGTCGCCGCGATCTTTGGGGACATATCCTTTTTCGAGATATTCAGCAAGTGTCCGGACCGTACCGCGCGGGGCGCCTTTTGCCGGTGTAGTGGCGAATTCATCGCCGTATCCGAGCGGAAGCTCCCACGGATATCTGTCGGTCGTACCATGACAATCCTGACATTCGATCTCCACCGCTCCCAGATTGGCACCCGTGATGAAGCCGTCGCCGTGGAGGTCGTTGGAGGTGTGGCAATCCTGACAGAGCATCCCTTTGGTGTAGTGGATGTCCTCCTGAAGATGGAGATAGCGTTTTGTGTGGAGTTTGGGCTGGGGATTGCCCGCATCGTCGAAAGTCGCCTTATATTCGGTCTCCATAAGTCCCTGGTAGGAGACGCCGATTCGCTTGCCGCGATTGTGACAGGTGGTACAAGTTTCGACCGGTATACCGGAGTAGCAGACGCCATGAATCGAGACGTTTACGTCGCGTGAAGACTGGATCGCATGGACGAGAAGATGACCCGGCTCCTTTTTGGGGATCGTGGGATCGCCCCCTTCGTAGAAGCCTTCGTTGGAGTAGGGGATATGGCAGGAGGAGCAGCCGATACCCCGGAAGTCTCCCCGTCTGTATCTGCCTTTGCCGCCGGTGTGACAGCGCAGACACTCCTGGCGCAGGTAGGTATAGACGGAGAGTGTCGGATCCTTCTCCACCTCTTCGGCCGTCGGTGCGGGCGGGAGTTCGATCTGCTTCTTCAAAAATGCCTGCGGCTCCTTTTTGGACAGACCTTTCATATAGTTTTCGTAGGTGTCGGTACCGAGGCGTTTGTGGATATTTTCGACACCGAAGTTGGCGTAGGTGTGGTTGTAACCCTCCTTGGCTCCGAATCCCCAGATCGCCCCGTGTATCTTTCCGCTTTCGGTCGCCATCAGGTTGTTCCACTGTGCGCTTACCTGCTCCTTGTGGCAGATGCCGCAGGTGTTTTCGTTGATCCACGGACTTCCGGGTGCGGGATAGAAGGCTTTGGGGCCCTTGTGGTCGAGAAAATAGGGAAGGGTGCCGCTATGGGCGTCGCTTTTCTCCTTCGCTTCGGGGTTTCCGCCGTGACAAACGATACAGTCGTTGCCTTTCGCCCCCGCTTTTTCGGCGATGCGATAGATCTCCCGCATCATCTTCGAATGGGGATCCCGGATCTGTTCGATCCCTTTGTGGCATGCCATACAGCCGTTGGCTCCATGGAGCGAAAGCGTCACCAGAAAAATCGAAACGAAAAACGAAAATATACGCACCGCCCCTCCTTTTGATATCTGCGGATATACTACCACAATTTTACCAATCTCTCATATCGCGCCCTTTTCATCCTGCTGAAGCACACCCGTTGCGTATGACAAGGTAAAGAAGCATATCTACCCCTCTCCTTTTTTTGAGAGGATTCATGATAGAATGATAGCGATTAAATATAAATAAATATTATATATTAAAAGGAGAGTGCATGGTGATCGACTACCGGAAAACCACACCGGCCGAAAACTACAAGCTGATGAGTCAATCGATCGTTCCAAGACCGATCGCCTGGATCGTGACCGAAAGCGGGGGTGTCGTCAACCTCGCCCCTTTCAGCTATTTCACCGCTCTCTCTTCGCATCCGCCCACGGTGATCGTCTCCATCGGTCACAAAAGCGACGGTACCAGCAAAGATACGCTTCGAAACCTCCGCGAAAGCGGCAGATGCACTCTTTGCATGGTGGACGAGGCGCATCTGGAAGCGATGCATCTGACTTCCAAAGAGATGGCGGCCAACGAGAGCGAGGCCGAAGCGTTCGCGATTCCGCTGCGAAAAAAGATGGAGGGGTATCCGCCGATCGTCGCGGGCGTTCCGATCGCCCTCTTCTGCAGACTCTACGAAGAGATCGATCTGAAAGGAAGCAAAACCGTCCCGCTGATTCTGGAGATCGAGGCGCAGTATCTGGACGATACGATCGTATCCGACGCAGACTCTCTTCTAATCGAGTGGCGGCCGATCGGCAGGGTCGCGAAGCGCTACGCGAAGATGGGCGAAGAGATCGCTCCTGCGAAAATCCCGTAGATGCGAAAGTTTCGCACCACCTTTTCCGTCGCCGTCCGCATTTTTCTCTGGGTGCTTTTGCTCGCGGGCGGAGCGGTCGGAGGCATCTGGCTCGATTTGCGTTTTTTTCGGACGCTCTTTTTCGATCCGCTCTTCCATCTGTTCACGTTCGTCGTGGGAGTGGGATTGATGGCGCTCGCTTTTCGCGCGGCGGCTGTCGGAGGAAGGGCGTTGGCCAGATACGGCAGAAGGGGGGATCTTCCCAGGCTTGAGACCGACCGTCTCGTGACGACGGGAATCTATGCGAAGATGCGCCATCCGATGCTTTTCGGGCTCGCCCTCGTTCCGCCGGCCCTCGCGCTCATGATCGGTTCGCCTTCGTTTATCGTGGGGATCGCTCCGCTGGAGATGCTCTTTATCGTGGTGATGGTGATGACGCTGGAAGAGGCCGAATGCAGGAGGAAATTCGGTGCCGATTACGACGACTACGCCTCGAAAACCCCCGCCGTCTGTTTCAGGCCGGAGTGTCTAAAGGCGCTTTTTGGCGCAAAAGAGCGTTAGTCGATATTGGTGTATACGGCTTGTACGTCGTCATCCTCTTCGATACGGTCCAGAAGTTTTTCGACATCTTCCATCTGCGTTTCCGTAAGCGTGATGGGTTGGTTGGGGATATACTGCAGCGAAGCCTTCGCGGGTTCGATTCCTCTGTCCCGAAGCGCGTTGGAGAGGGCGCCGAAATTCTCGTAGGAGCCGTAGAGATAGAGTGTGTCTCCTTCCGTTTCGAGCTCCTCCAATCCCGCGTCGATCAATTCCAATTCCAGCTCTTCGACATCCGGAATCTCGTTTGCATGCAGTTGGAAAACCGATTTTCGTGTGAACATGAAATCTAGCGAACCGGAAGTCAGCGGTTGCCCGCCGAGTTTGTTGAAATAACTCTTGATATTGGCGACGGTGCGGGTGTTGTTGTCGGTCGCGCACTCCACGATGATCAGTGCACCGTGCGGTCCCTTGCCCTCGTAGGTGATCTCCTGGATCTGATCCGCATCTTTTCCGCCGGCACGTTTGATCGCCGCTTCGATGTTCTCCTTGGGCATATTGTTGGCTTTGGCCGTCTGGATCGCACTGCGGAGTTTGGGGTTCATCTCCGGGTCGGGACCTCCCTCCTTGGCCGCCATCGTGATCGATTTGGCCAGTTTCGGAAAGATTTTGGACATCGTAGCCCACCGCTTCTCTTTCGCCGCTCGGCGATACTCGAACGCTCTACCCATTGAAAAATCCTCGTTATGGTCTTGAAATGGGCGCATGATAGCACAAAAAGTTTTCATCATGATCAATCCCGCTTTAAAAACCGTTCGTACAAAAGCCCCTGGACGACACCCGTGACGATCAGCCAGAAAGAGAAAAGAAGAGCGTATTTCCAGCCGAAATAGTCGACCAAGATGGGAAGAAGAGGAAGCTTGATCGCGCGGGTGTAGAAGAAGGTCACGAGAAGGCCCTCTTTGGCGCCGTGGTCGCGTATCTTGGCCAGCATAGGATACCAGACGTAGGAGGGGCCGTGGCTGAGAATACCGCCTACCGTGGCATAGACCCACCCTCTTAGGCCCGATTCCCGCCCCAGGTGGCGGCTGATCTTTCGCGCGTCGAAGAAGTGGTCGATCGCACCCAACAAAAAGATGACGACCAGCAGTATCGGCAGGATCTTCAGAAAGACCGCACCGCTTTTGTGGAGAGCCAGAAGGGTTTTGTCGGGAAAGAGGCGGTAGAGTACGGCGTAGAGGCCAAGAACGAGCGTCAGAAAGAGCGTGCCGCCGACTTTGACCCGTTTTCGTTTTTCGCTCATGAAAACATCTCCGCGCTCACGGTCGTCAACCAGGCGGTGACAAAGGCGAAAACGAGGCTCAGAAGGTTGCGCGTGAGGGTGAAACGCGCGCCGAAAAGCGACCACTCTAGCGGTAGCTGCGTGATGCCGAGCGTCACCCATGAAAGGATGAAGGCGCTGACGGCATAGAGGCTCACGCCGTTGCGCAGCAGATCGCCTCCCAGAATGTAGCTGATGATCGGTTGGCCCGTCGCGACGGTGCCCGCTCCCACGCCGATCGCCATATCGACCAGAGGGCCGTGTCCGAAGAGGGCGGTGAGCGTTTTGGGTGTGACGAAAGTCTCGAAAAGGCCTATCAGCAAAAAGAGGGCGGCAAGCATGGGAGAGATTCTTATGAACATGACAAAGCCGCCCAGTAGGGATTCGGCGAAAGTTTTCTTCTCTTTGTTTCGCTTCATGCTCATCATACTACGCAAAAGGGGATTAAAAGAAAATTTGGCGAAAAAATAAAATGAATTATTGACTTTAAGCGTCATAAAAGGCTATAATTTCCAAAACTGCAGCAGGAGCGAATGGCGATGAAAAAGGTATTGATACTAGGAGGCGGCTTTGCCGGCGTGGAAGCGGCGATTTTCCTGAAAAAAGAGGGGGATTTCGATGTGACGCTCGTGAGCGATCGGGACTACTTCTATATCTATCCCACCTCCATCTGGGTACCCACGGGAGAGGCGACGTTCGAATCGCAGTGTATCGCGCTGGAAGATCTGAAATACGTTCATGATTTCGAGGTAGTGATCGATACGGTCCAAGAGATCCACTCCAAAGAGCGACGTATCGTCTGCAAAGAACGCGAATTCAGGGATTTTGACTATCTGATTATTGCGATGGGCAGCGGAAAGGTCCGTCACAAAGGAAGCAAAAACTTCCTCTCCATCTGCGGCAAACCGGAAGAGTCGGTCAAAATCAAGGAGCGGCTGGATGCGCTGATCGAAAAGGGGAGCGGAAAGATCGCGATGGGATTCGGCGGCAACCCCAAAGATCCGAGCAACGTACGGGGAGGACCCGCTTTCGAAGTCCTCTTCAATGTCCACCACAAACTCGAAAAACTGGGCATACGGGAGAATTTCGAACTCACCTTTTTCGCGCCGATGAAAGAACCTGGTGCGAGGATGGGTCCCCAGGCGCTCAAGATGATGGATCTCTTCTTCAATCGTCTGGGCATCAAGCGCCAAACCGGCAAAAAGATCAAGGAGTTTACCGAAAAAGGGGTCGTGCTCGAAGACGATACGCTGATCGAAAGCGATCTGACGATGTTCATTCCCGCAGGAAACGGCCATCCGGTCTTTAGAAAATCGGACCTTCCGCTCAACCAGGCGGGATTGATTCGTATCAACGACTACTGCGAAGTACGCCACGACTACGACGAAACGGAGGATAAATATCCGATTTTCGCCATCGGAGACAGTGCCGAGCTCGAAGGGCCAGACTGGCGGGCCAAACAGGGGCATATCGCTGAAGTGATGGCGCGCAATACCGCTTTCAATATCGTGCAGATGGAAAAAGGGAGCAGCGAACGCAGGGGTTACAAGGAGCATATCAATATCCTTTGCGTGATGGATAGCGGTGACGGGGCGGCTTTCGTCTACCGAAACGACAAAGGTGGCAAGATGATTCCGATGCCGTTTGTCGGACACCTGCTCAAGAAGGGGTGGGGATGGTACTGCCGAAACTCCAAACTCGCCCGCATTCCCAGAATCCCCGGATTGTAGTGGAAGATGGCCAAACTCTTCGTCGGCATCGGTCTCTTTTTCGTCTTGATCGGGGTCGCGATTTGGGTGGGGCAGTATCTGCATATCCCTTTCGGCAGGTTACCGGGGGATATCGTGATCGAGAGGGAGAATTTCACCTTTTATTTTCCGATCACCACGATGATACTGCTCAGTATCGTACTCTCGCTGCTTTTTAACTTTTTCGGCCGATGAAACGAAATATTCTTCCGCTTCTGCTGGCGGGGCTGCTGGCCGGCTGCGGCCCCAAACCCGTCACCCGTATTTACGACGAGAGCCGTGTAGGCAAGATCGAATGTCTGAAGCTGCGCGTCGTTCCGCCGGATTCGAAGCTGGAGCGTTTCATGCAAAAACGCTACCCTTTTGAGACCTCATGCAAAACGGTACTCGAAATCACCACCAAATGCGGCATCGTCTGCAACAGCAACCAAAACGCTCCGCGCAAGAATCTCTCCGCCTTTCCGGACAGCTACCTGCGGATGGAGGTGCGAGAATCCCTCCGTCTTCTCTACAGCTATTATGTCGATTTGCAGGGAGAAGTCGACGAAAAAGCGCTCGAAAGGGGATGGGAAAGGCTTAGGAGGGATTTGAAACTCACCCCATAAACCCCAGATCCGTCCCGCTGAACGCACCGATGTTCGGAAAGATTTTCAGCAATTCCGGTTCACTTGCGCCGAACCACCGCAAAACGGTGGCCAGATACTGTTCCATCGAGGTGGTGGGGATCATCCTGTCTTCCCACGCATCGGGAGAGTCGGGTCTGAGTTCGGGCATTTTGCCGTAGATATCGCCTCCTTTTACCGCCCCGCCCATTACGAAGGCATGACTTCCCCATCCATGATCGGTTCCGGCGCTATTGGATGTGAGCGAACGTCCGAAATCGGAGAGGGTGAGTGTCGTGACCTGGTTTTGGAGTCCGAGCTTTTCGAGAGCGTCGGCGAATGCGCCCAGAGAGTCGCTCAGGTATCCAACCTGATGGGCATTGTCGCTGTCATGCGTATCCCATCCGTGATGGTTTACGAAAAAGATCTGTCTTTTGGGAGTGCCCGGAAACCTTTCCCTGACCGAGAGGATCTGCGCGACCAGTTCCAGCTGCCTGCCCAGTGCCCGGCCCGTCTCGTGCACCCCGCCGCCGAAGCCGTCGAAAGTGACGACGTTGTCGAAGAGGCCGGAGAGTTTTTCGGGTAGATCGAGTTTTTCGACATGTCGGGTCGCGAAAGCGGCCATCAGCTTGTTGGGGTCTTTACGTTTTTGTTCGTAGAGCTTTTGATACACACCTCCCAAATCGCCGCCTCCCGCGTCGGGTCCGAATCCGTAGCTTTTCATCGTATCCGATGGGATCGAAGCGTCGTCGAAGTAGAGCGCGTCCGCCTTTCCCCCGTACTGGAGTGTATTGGCGTAACTGTCCGCCACCGAGATGTTGAAGTAGGGATTGGGTGTGTCGTAGAAGGTATCGGCGACTCGTGCCGCCCATCCGGTGTGGGAGCTTCCCGTCGCATCGCCCATCAGCCACATCGCACGTTGGGTGTTGTGGGCGAAGAGTTCGAAAGGTATCGGCGCCCCCTCCTTGATATCCGAAAGGCTCACGGGACGAATCAGCGTACCGACGTTGGCGACGACCGCGAGCTTTTTTTGTCCGAAAAGCTCCTGCATCCGCCTCATGTTCTCACGCATTCCGTATCGGAGCGGATTGAGTCCGTTCGTGTTGGCGTGGGTGAGCGGAAGCAGACTCTCCCTGGAGAGGGCGATGTTCGATCGTGTTCTGCGGTAGGCGTCGTAGGGGTCGGCTTCACTGGGTGCGATCATGTTGAAGACGTCCGCCCCTCCCTCCAGCAAAATGCAGACGATCGCTCTGTATTCGCCCGCGGTTTGTGCCGCTTCGAGGCGCGTGAACGAGCCGAGCAAGCCCATCAGGGGCGACACTCCCGCCGTGGCGGCGAGGGCATATCGGAGGAACTCTCTGCGTGTATATGTTTTTTTTCTCATCTTGATCTCCTTTATCGCTGAAGGGCGTAATCGGGTGAGGTCATGACCAGACCGACGGCGTGGCGGGCCAATTTCTTTGCATCGAGGCGCTTATGGGAGCGCAGATAGTTTTTGATCTCTTTAAGGCTGGATTCGCTGAGATTTCCGGCGCACAACAGCGTGTTCAGATGCGAAAGCAGTCCGTCGAAATCACCCGATTCGATCAGCTTTTTCTCCTTCTTCAGGTCGAGTTCGGCTGAAATCTCAAACAGATCGTAGATCGAATCGACCTTGTTGATGAGCCCCATCAAAACCTCGTCGATACCCTCTTTGCCGTAGAGGGTGAGTTCGGGAGCGACGAGATTTTGTTTTTTGAGGGTGTAGGGGGCGTCTTCCGGCGTGAAGTAGTTGAAGACCGTAAGTGCCTCCAGCGCTCCCTCCTGGCGGGTGTAGCCGGTGCCGTTGAAGTTGAAGGAGCGATATCGATACAGAGGCGTATCTCCTTCCTTGAGGGTATGGATGCCGTTTTTGGCGTCGAATGCGCGAAAGAGGTGGGTAAAATAAAGAAGCGGTTCGCGGAACTTGCCGAAGGTTGGTTCGGATCGTACGCCTTTTGCGCCTTTAAGCGCCTCTTGATCCAGCAAAATCGCCTTGATTACCGCCTTCAGGTCGCCGCGGACCCCTTTGCCGTTGTCGGCGAAAGCTTCGGCGACCCTTTTGACGTAGGCGGGAGAGGGGTTGGAGGTGACCAGGCGCTGAATCAGCTGTCTGGCGATGAACGGGCCGGTATTGGGATGGGTGAAAAGCAGATGCAGGGCCTCTTGGATCTCTTTTTTGGTGGTGTTTCCGGCGTGAAAGGTGTGGTTGAGTACCACCTTCTCTCCCGTGTCGTGATAGGTTTCGACCGCTATCATAGGGGTGGTTCGAGAGCGGTGGGAAGTCCCCCCTTCGTCGGGAAAGAAGTAACCGTTGTCGTCCGTAAGCCCCGTAAAGATACGCGCCATTTCGCGAACGTCTTTTTGGGTGTAGGTGGCGATGGGATGGCCGTTTTTCAATTTTTTCGTACCGTCCTCGTTGAGTTGGTAGAGTCCGATCGTAAAGAGCTGCATCACCTCTCTGGCGTAGTTTTCATCCGGATGGCTTCCCGTGGTCGGGTCTGCCTTGGCGTTTCCCAGATAGCTCAGATAGCGCCCCATGGCCGGATGGAAAGTGACCTCTTTCAGCAGCGTTTCGAAATTTCCGAAGGCGTTTTCAAGCAAGACATCGTAGTAGGAAAGCCGTGCGTCGGGGAAGGTGAGCAGCGGACCGTTTCGGGAGATGACGAGGATTTCGCTCAGGGCGAAGGCGACCCGCTGGCGCAGCTGATCCTCGCCGTGTACCGCAATCTCCATCCAAGCGTCGCGTTCCATAACTCCGATCGCATCGGCATGAACGCGCCACTCTGCGGGATGGTCGCGAAGTTTTCCGGTGTTGTTGACTTCCTCGGCATGATCGGCCATCCACCGCATATGATAGGTGGGAGGTTTTTCGAACTGCTCCTCTAGCCATTTTTCGTAGCCGACTTTCATGAGATGGTCGATCGCATCCGGTGTCGTGCCGAAAGTGGCCCGAGAAAGAAAGGCGGAAGCTTCGTTTGGGGTGAGGTTGGAGGGAAGATTGTTCGGAGGATTGCCCCCCGCTTTGGTTCCGTTGTCCTGAATGGAGGCCGGCTCCGTAGCGCCGCCGCATCCGGAAAACGACCAGACGATGCCCGCTGTCAGAAGTATGGCGAAGATTCGAGGCTTCATGAAAATCCTTTTTTTCGCCATTATAGTATAAAAATACAATTAATTTCAATAAATATATTAAAAATTTAATAATTTGATAAAAAATATGGAAAAAACCGCGTTAAAACGCTTCAATTCTCTCCAGAAAGGGGAGTTGGGATTCGACGATCACCTCTTTCGCTTTTTCGAGAGGAAACCATGCCGCTTTGTCGATCTCCGGGAAACGGAGGATTTTTCCCGATTTGGGCGGCCACTCCATTTCGAACGTATTGGAGCGGACTTTGGTGGAGGGTTGGGCTTCGACGGCCCAGACGTGGATGGTTTTGTTCGCCGTCTTGACGCTGCCCAGGGATGCGAACTTCCCTTCGATGCGAATCCCCGTCTCTTCGTAAAATTCGCGTTTCGCCGCCTGAAGAGGCGTTTCGTCCGCTTTTATTTCGCCTTTGATGACACTCCATGATCTGCGTCTCTTTTTCCAGAAGGGTCCGCCCATATGTCCCAGATAGACTTCGACTTCTCCGTTTTTGCGTCTGAAAGGGAGGATTCCCGCACTCTTTTTCATATCGTTCTCCCGCATCTTCGTATGCTTTACCATATTCGATTCCCCCTTATGCTATCATGAGAGGAGGAAAGGAGAGGCCATGGCGCGGTTGAGACAGGAAGATTCGAAGGTGGAGGTAAGAGGCTGGGAAGCCCGCCACTACGATATGTTGATGAACGTGATCACGCTGGGATGGTATCCGAGATTCATCCGAAGAGCGATCGGCGACCTGGGGCTCGAAGAGGGGGATCGTATCCTCGATCTGGGTGCGGGAACGGGGCGAAACGCGCTGTTGATGCGGGAGTATATCGGTGAGAGTGGCGAGATCGTGGGGCTGGAGATCGGTCCGGAGATGCAGGCGCAGTTTTTGCAAAAAAGCATCCCTTTCGACAATATCCGTCTGGAAAACCTCCGTATCGACGAACCCCTTCCCTACAAAGAGCGGTTCGATCTGGTCTTTATCTCCTTCGTGCTGCACGGTTTTGTCCCCCAAAAGCGGGAGCGTATCGTCCAAAACGCCTACGATGCGCTCAAACCCGGCGGAATCTTCGCGATTCTCGACTACAACACGTTCGAAGTGGACGAAGCGCCGTGGTATATCCGTTTCGCGATTCGGAAAGTGGAGTGTCCTCTGGCCGAAAATTTCATCGAACAGGATCTTAAAGGCATGCTTGCCGAAAGGGGATTTGGAGCCTTTACGCAGAAAACCTACTTCAAAAACCATATTCGGCTTCTCAGAGCGAAAAAATCTTGAAAAAAGGGTGAGAGATGATGGAAACGGTCGAAATCTCCCGGATTCTTTTCGATCTCTCGCTGATTTTTTTCCTCACCTTCGCTTTGGGGGCGTTGTTGGCCCGCGTGCGTATTCCGGTGATTCTCTCCGCTCTCTTCGTGGGGATGGGGTTGCGTTATCTGCCTCTTTTCGAACACATCTTACAAACTCCCCGCCTCGCGGAGATCTTCGATTTCCTCTCCAATCTCGGGGTTCTCTTTCTGCTGCTTTATATCGGATTGCAGATCGAGATGAAAAAGATGATGCAATCAAGCAGAGATATCGTCTGGCTGACGGTTTTGAACACACTTTTCCCTTTCGTACTGGGAATGGCGGTGATGTTCGCGTTCGGATACGGTCCTGTGATCGCTTTCGTGATCGGTATGACACGGATGCCCACGGCCGAGGCGGTGATCGTACCGATACTGGACGAATTCAAGATGATCAAAAGCCGTATCGGTACCTTCATTATCGGTGCCGGTGTTCTGGACGATGTGATCGAAGTCTTTTTGGTGGGATTCGTCTCCGTCTGGATCGGCGTGCGTGCGGGTGCGGGAGAGGGCGGAATGGTGGTGTTGTTCTTCGGTATCCTCTCTTTCGTTATCTTCTCCTATATCTTCTACGCCTATTTTGCCAGGATCGTCCACCGCTTCATCCCCAAATCGACGAGCAATCTGCTGATTTTTTCCCTCATGATTCTCTTCGTTTTCGGAGGATTCAGCGAAAAGACCGAAATCGGTATGGTCGTGGGGGCGATCACGGCGGGGGTGGTGTTGCGCCCGATTCTGGAAAAAGCCGGCAAAAACGGCGCCTTCGTTTCCAAGACGATTTTGACCGTCAGTTACGGCTTTTTCGGAATCATCTTTTTCTTCTGGATCGGATTCAATATCGATCTGGGCGGCCTGCTCGAAGAGCCGATATTGGCGATCGCCCTCTATCTGGCGGGTACGATAGGCAAACTTTTGGGTGTCTTTTTGATGGTGCCTATGAAACGGCTTTCTTTCAAAGAGGCGCTTACGATAGGGGTGGGACTGGATGCGAGGCTGACGACCGAGATCATCGTCGCGCAGTTGCTTTTCTTCTCACATATTATCGATTCGACGCTTTTTACCGCGCTGGTCGCCGCCTCCTC
>VAPK010258308.1_pt1 | contig 18370 bp, 22 predicted proteins | sample 3395031 | NCBI WGS metagenome assembly VAPK01 (sample SAMN08290443, study PRJNA428436) | hydrothermal vent metagenome | isolation source: Deep-sea hydrothermal vent chimney 1 | place: Pacific Ocean: Juan De Fuca Ridge
ATGCTGCCTGAACAGGCTCAGGATACGAGGTACCACGTGATTGACGCAAGGTAGCAACATGATCAATATTGACACCGAGTAATATAGGGCTTGTATTATTCATAATGGTTTGTACCAGTGTAAACTTCTTGTTTTAAGGGGTTTATTACCCAAATGATGACTTAAAATAATTCGCATGAGTTGTTTTGCTTCTTTTTTACTTTGCGGGCAACTAAATTTTTCCGCTGACATATCAAGTAAAGTTTGACCTGAAATAATAAACTCACCATCCACCTTATTATTGTTAACTCTAACAGGGCCTTTTTCTATATCATAATAATATAATTCATCTTTAACCAGCGTAGTTCCATCTTCAACTTCGAAATTTAAACCATAACCAATTTCAGCTAACAGATGTTTTTCAAATCGTCTAAGAACTAACTCATCATCCTCGTTTAAAAAACTTTCTAATGTTTTTTTATATATCTCAAATAATTCAGGATGAGGGTCATGAAAAGTCATAAGACGCTGTAATAGTTCATTAATGTAATATGCACTCATCACCTGTTTCGCGGACAAGTTAATGCTGCTTTTAACAGATTCAGCTCCGGTTAACGTTTGTACTTCTCCTTTTCCTGACCATGAGATAATAAGCGGAGAAAAGGGTTCCAGCACACCTTGCAATCTAGAACGTGGTGAACGGGCACCTTTAGCAACTAAACTTACACGGCCATATTCAAGGGTAAAAACATCAAGTAAACGACTGGTATCTCGAAAATCCCGGCCATGAAGTATAAAGGCAGCTTGTAAGCTAACACGGTGACTATGATGATTCACTATCACTCAACCTTAATAATCGTCAATATAACCCAGGCTATTTAATGCCCTTTCATCATCTGACCAGCCACTTTTTACTTTCACCCATAATTGCAAGAACACTTTTTGTTGAAACATTTTTTCCATATCAATACGCGCTTTAGTACCCATATCTTTAAGCTTGTCACCGCGCTTACCAATAATAATCGCTTTTTGATTATCGCGTTCTACCCAAATAATCGCAGCAATATCAAGTAACTTGCCATCTCGTGTAAACTTTTCAATTTCAACAGTCAGGTTGTATGGAAGTTCCTGAGTAAGATTACGTGTAAGTTTTTCACGAACAATTTCTGCTGCCATAAATCGTTCACTGCGATCTGTTATTTGATCTTCAGAATAAAAAGCTTCAGAGACGGGTAAATAATCAAAAACAAGTTTTTCAAAACCTTCAACATTATCGCCTTTCATAGCTGATAAAGGAATAATATCTTTAAATTCGTATTTATTTTTTATTTTTTCAATGAAAGGTAACAGCTCTTCTTTTTTCTTTATAAGATCAACTTTGTTTACAGCCAGAATAACAGGTGTTGATATATTTTGAAGGCGTTTAATAACCAACTCATCTTCATCGGTCCATCTCATTGCATCTACCAAAAGAACAATGACATCAACATCTTTAAAACTCGCACCTGCAGTACGGTTCATATATCGGTTCATCGCTTTTTTTTCATTGTCATGAATACCGGGAGTATCAACATAAACAAATTGAGCTTCAGCGGTAGTTTTAATGCCAACTATTCTATGCCGGGTTGTTTGTGGACGATGTGAAGTAATGCTGATTTTTTGTCCCAGAACAAAATTCATTAAAGTTGATTTACCCACATTGGGGCGCCCAATCAATGCGATATAACCACAACGGAATTTTTCTTTTGTTTTATTCATGAATGAGTATATCTAATGTTTTTTCTGCTGCCGCTTGCTCAGCTTTACGACGACTCGCACCTGTTGCAATAACATGGTTAGCGAAGCTTTCTATGGAGCAAGAAATTTTAAATGTTTGTAGATGTTCTTTTCCAGATATAGAAACAACATTATATACAGGTAAAGGTAAATTTTTTGACTGAAGATATTCTTGTAAACGTGTTTTAGGATCTTTTAAAATACCACCTGGCTCACAATCATTTATTCTACTAGCAAAAATTCTTAAAATGATTTTTTCAATCTGTTTAATTCCAGAATCAACTTTTGAATCAAGATAAATTGCACCTATTATAGCTTCGATAACATCAGCCAGTGTTGAAGAGCGTCTGTAGCCACCACTCTTTAATTCACCTGAACCCAGCTGAATATATTCACCTAAATTTAATTCAACTGCAATTTCACTCAAAGTCTCGCCTTTAACTAAACTTGAGCGAAGGCGCGTTAATACACCTTCTTTTTCATTAGGAAAACGGTTAAACAACTCAGCGCTAATAACCATACCCAAAATAGAATCACCAAGAAATTCAAGCCGTTCATTATTGTTAGAGCCCATACTGCGATGGGTTAATGCTAATTTTAAAAGATTCTCATTTTTAAATTCGTAGTCAAAAATCTGACTAACTTTATTTACATAATTAACATGCTTCAAATGGCCGGAGCCTCAACACTCTTTTTAAAACTAATAATTACGTCAAGATTACCAAACATCTGTTTTCGCACTTCATATTCAACATCAATGAGAATATCGTTCTTGGATTTCTCAATAAAAATATGTTCTTTTTTAACATCGTCTACCATATTGACATCCAGGCGTTTCAGAATCATGTTTGCAATTTCTTTATTCGTTTTATCGCCCAGTCCACGCTCTTCTTTTAATGCAGAAACAACGTCGCCAACTTTAAAGGCATCAAAATATATTGGTAGAATTTTAAGAATTATAACCGCAACAAATGCTATAACGACAAGCATCATCATTATGCTAACCCCGGTCAGACCTTTTTGTTTTTTCTTCGACAGCATTATGGACTCCTTAGTCAAAATTCATTACTGAATAACCGTACCTACTCTCCGCCATTTTGGCCAATTTCCCCATTCCCAACTCATCCAGACAAAAAATGCACGACCTACCAGGTTTTCATCAGGCACAAACCCCCAAACACGGCTATCACGACTATTGTCTCTATTATCCCCCATAACGAAGTAACTGTTCTCAGGCACCACAAGTACGAAATCTGATGCTGGCTGTAAATCACTCACTAATATCTGGTGATTTAGCTCCGGATTTGGTAATTTTTCCCCTATCCGTTTAAAATTATAATATCCAAAAGGATAATCTCCTTTTGGCTGTTGTTCTGCTATTTTTCCATTTATATACAATATCTTATTATAGTAGCCAATTTCATCGCCAGGAACACCAATTAACCGTTTAATGTAATCAATTGATGGATTTTCGGGATAGCGAAAAACCACAACATCTCCCCTTTCCGGGTTACCTAAATCAATAATTTTCTTATTAATAACCGGTAAACGCACACCATAATTAAACTTGCTAACCAGAATAAAATCGCCAATTTCCAGGGTTGGCAACATCGAACCGGATGGAATTCTAAAAGGTTCTGCAATAAATCCTCTTAAAATAAAAACAATCAGGACCACGGGGAAAATAAAACGTGCAAATTCAACCACAGCAGGCTCATTTGTGAAGCCTTTGTCCTCTTTATCAATAGATTCAGGAAGGGGTCTTTTAGCTGCAAAAAACCAGGCATCAATTGCCCAGATACTCCCGGAAACTAATATTACAATGGCAAGTACAAGTGAAAAATCAATATTCATTTATCTTTTCCTGTATTTAATACGGCAAGAAAGGCTTCTTGTGGAATCTCGACACTGCCCACCTGTTTCATTCTTCGCTTACCGGCTTTTTGTTTTTCTAATAATTTTTTCTTACGAGTAATATCGCCACCATAACATTTAGCTGTGACATTTTTACGTAAAGCTTTTACATTAGTTCGTGCGATAATTTTTGCACCAATCGTCGCTTGTATAGCGACATCAAACATTTGTCGTGGAATAATATCTTTCATGCGCTCAGTTAAATCTCGGCCGCGCGAAATAGATTGTTCACGATGTACAATAATGGATAAAGCATCCACCTTCTCTCCATTGATCATGATATCCAGTTTTACCAGGTCTGCAGCCTGGAAACGTACGAATTCATAATCCATAGAAGCATAACCACGACTGGTTGATTTAAGCCGATCAAAGAAATCCAGTACAATCTCATTCATTGGCATTTCATATGATATAGAGACCTGGTTGCCAAGGTATTGCATGTTTTTTTGCACGCCACGTTTTTCAATACAAAGTGTGATGACATTGCCGACATATTCATGTGGCACTAATATATTAGCAACAACAATTGGTTCTCTGATTTCATTTATAAAATTTGGTTCTGGCATTTGTGCCGGATTTTCAATTTTAAATACTTCGCCTTTGCTATTTTCAATTTCAAAAACAACCGTGGGAGCAGTGGTAATAAGATTAAGATCATATTCACGTTCAAGACGCTCCTGAATAATCTCCATGTGCAATAAACCTAAAAACCCACAACGGAAACCAAAACCTAAAGCAGTTGATGTTTCTGGCTCATAAAATAACGCCGCATCATTGAGTCGTAATTTGGCTAATGCTTCTCGCAGGTTTTCATAGTCATCACCTGCTACAGGGAACAGCCCGGAAAACACCCGGGGTTGAACAGGTTTAAATCCAGCTAAAGCCTCCTCAGCAGGTTTATTTACTTCCGTAATGGTATCACCAACCGGTGCACCATCAATATCTTTAACCCCGGCAATCACATAACCCACTTCACCCGCATCAAGTGAATCCAGCTCATGACGTTTTGGGGTAAAAATTCCTACATGGTCGACTAAATAATTACGTCCAGCAGACATAATACGAATTTTTTGCTTTTTATGCAGGCTGCCATTCATAACTCGAACCAAAGAGACAACTCCGAGATAATTATCAAACCATGAGTCAATAATAAGGGCTTGTAACGGAGCTTTTTTATCGCCAACAGGAGCAGGAACAAGGCGCACAATGTCTTCTAATAAATCATCTATACCAATACCCGTTTTTGCCGATACTCGGGTAGCTTCAGTCGCTTCAATGCCAATAATTTCTTCAATTTCAAGACTAACACGCTCTGGTTCTGCCGCGGGAAGGTCAATTTTATTTAAAACGGGCACAACTTCTAAACCTTGCTCAATTGCGGTATAGCAGTTCGCTACACTCTGCGCTTCAACGCCTTGAGCGGCATCAACGACCAATAAAGCACCTTCACAAGCGGCTAGAGAGCGGGAAACTTCATAGGAAAAATCCACATGTCCTGGAGTATCTATGAAATTAAGTTGGTAGGTTTCGCCGTTTTTGGCTTTATAATCCAGGGTGACACTTTGCGCTTTAATGGTAATACCCCGCTCACGTTCAATGTCCATTGAATCCAGAACCTGGCTATCCATCTCGCGTTCAGTCAATCCACCACACATTTGAATAAAACGATCAGCAAGCGTCGATTTACCATGATCAATATGCGCAATAATTGAAAAATTGCGAATATGGCTTAAATCGCTATTGGGATCACTCACAGGGAACTACTCACAAACTACTCCGTTAAACATAAAAAAGGCGCATTTAGCGCCTTAAATTCGACAATACACACAATCCAGTTAGTTTAACGGATTTCCCTGCTCGCTTATATACTGTTGCAAGGCTTTTACATCAAGAAAATAATGACAAATTTCCTTTTCACCCGCCTTAAGTACCGGCACCAGGGTGCCGTATTCCTGCTCCAGCGCAGCGTCATTATCAATATAAATAGTATTAAGAACTAAGCCCGCTTCCTCTAAATAAGCAGGAAGCAGATTTTGCATATCTTCACATAAATGGCAACCATGTCGGCTATACATCGTTAATTGATTTGCCAACATTTAATATATTACTCACCGATTTTTAAAGGAATAAAACGGGGAGATCCACCACGCTGAATAAGTATGCGCACCCATTTGTCTTTCGGCAATTTTTTTACGATTTTCAAAAATTGTTTGGGAGATTTTATATCCATATTGTTCAGTTTGACTAAAACATCCCCTCGATGAATGCCCGCTTTATCCGCTGGCCCCTCATCGACGGATTGAACAAGAACACCATGCTCAACATTTGCGCGTTTACGCTGTTCTTTAGTAAGAGCAACAACTTCAATATTTAAGCGATTACTTTTAATCTGTTTTTGTGAACCATCAGCTTCGGCAAGCATATCTTGTTTAGGAAGTTCAGCAATCTTCACATTAAGTCGCTTCTGCTTGCCATCACGTATAACACGCACTTTTACTGTACTGCCAATTCTCGCCTGACCAACGGCTAAAGGTAAATCAGATGAACGATTAATGGTTTTACCGGCAAAATGTGTAATAACATCACCGACTTCAATTCCTGCTTTTTTTGCTGGTGTATCATCCATCACGCGTAGAACTACAGCACCCATTGGTTTTTTCATGCCAAACGATTCGGCTAATTCTTTATTTACATCCTGAATTAAAACACCTAACCAGCCCCATTTAGCATGTCCATCACGTTTAAGCTGTTCAACAATATCTTTTGCAACATCAACGGGTATTGCAAACGACAAGCCCATATAACCACCCGTGCGGCTATATATTTGAGAGTTAATACCGATCACCTCTCCTTCCATATTAAAAAGAGGACCACCGGAATTACCAGGATTTATAGCAACGTCTGTTTGAATAAAAGGAACATAATTTTCACTTGGCAAGGTACGTCCTGTGGCACTAATAACACCAACCGATACCGAATGATCAAAACCAAAAGGCGAACCAATGGCCATGACCCATGAACCCACTTTTAAATTAGCGGAGGAACCTATTTTAACAACAGGTAAGTTATCCGCTTCTATTTTTAATAATGCAATATCACTTCTGGCATCAGAACCGACTACAGTAGCTTTAAGTTCTCGCCGGTCTTTTAAACGAACAATAATTTCATCGGCATCTTTAATTACGTGATGATTTGTTACTACATAACCATCGGAATCAATAATAAACCCGGAACCTAACGAACTGTTCGTGTTTTGTACTTTAATAAATTTATTTTTATTTGTATCAACATGATTATTTTTTTTAAAACTTTGTTGCTCAAAGAACTTTCTGAATAAATCACCAAATGGACCATTCTGAGGTACCCCGGGTATTTGATGATGTAAACCACCTCGTTTTTTTATTTTTTGTGTAGTGCTGATATTGACCACTGCATCACTGTATTTTTCAACAAGTTCAGTGAAATCAGGTAAGCCTGACATTTGTGCAGAAGCATTAAAACTCGATAAGGCAATCAGAAAAAAAACAATTGTGGCAGCACCTTTTTTAATAACAGGCATCAACATAATATTACTCACTTTTAATAATTTATAGATTAACAAAAATAGTAGAAGGTTTATATTTTTTTAATATAACAGGCTGGTAGCTTTCATCTTTAGCAATCAATATTGAAAAAAACCTCACATGTCGCAAACCAAAATAAAAACCCAATGCAGCAAAAAAAACCACAAACAATTCGCTATCATTAATTTGTAGTTTCTGATTAACAAACTGACCAATAAATGAAAACAAAAACAAATACAGCAAAGGTAGTAAGTAAGTCATAAATGCACCTTTTAATAACGAGCTCTCATTTAAACCTACAATAACTTCATCTCCCACTTGCGCATTTATTTTGTTTATCGCCTTCATTTTTGAAAGTTTATTACCGATAACTTTCGACAAGACTGATGTACCGCATCCTTTATTTGCACTACATTGACCACAAGCTGATTTTCTTTGAGTTTCAATCCAGGTTTGATTATTATCCGTCGAAACAACAATGGCGTTTTCAGTAATCATAAAGTTAGTAGAGACATTTGCACGGATAGCGAGAAGCCAGAGAATAAGGCGAAACTGATGAAAAAGCGGAATGTACACGAAGTACATGAGCATTTTGAAGAGGTTTCAACGCAATTATCTGGCTTCGTAGCATTCGTGTAAAGGTCTCTTTTAGTGTTTGATATGTTCAACCGAATCACCAATCATCTTAACCGTGGCATACGGTACTTCTCCAACAACAGTAACATGATATCCTCCAACAGCACGGCCATATGCATTAACCGCACCCATTGTTGAACCGCCGGTAAGGTTTTTACTGTTTTTCATTTGTTTTTCAACGAAGACAGAAATTGAAGACAAACCATCCGAATACATAAAATGCTCGACCGGCATAGCGCTCATCGTCATTTTCTGGTGACGTTTAACCCCAGCAACAAAACCTGTCGGAACATTCATTACTTTCCAGTTCATACTTTTTTTAATTTCATTTTCAGACTTAAAATCTTTTGCTTTATACCATGTGAATTTTTTGTTTTTATTTTTGTTAACTGATACTAAACGGCTTTTTTCAATAACATCAGGATAATTAATTTGAGTAAACATAAACTGCTCAACTATTTTTCCATTGCTTCCAATTAGATGATCCTTTAACAACAACCCTGTTTTGACATCAATCCAAAGTGCATGGCCATAACGGAATTTATCTTTAGGTTTTATAACAAGTTGTTTAGCTGTTTTTCCTGCTACCACACCATTTTTGCCAAAATGAAAACTATATGTTTTTAAAAGCTGATCAATTTTCAGAGGAAAAGTCGGCGGAAACTTAGCATTTGGCCGGCTCTTATCAACCACAACTGATTTTTTGTCAGGCAATATGCAAGTCACTGTATCACCACTACGAATGACTTCACGGCCGCTTCCATCAAGTGAAATTAGTCGTTCAAACTCACCCTTTTTATCTACACTATGGATTATTTGCATCGAAGTTAACTCGTTATTTTGCCCATAAACAAAAGTGCCTTCATAATTAAGCAAATGAGCAGCGTTATGCATTTTAGCCAGCCACTCTTCGATATCTTTTTTCGGATGATCGGCTATAGCGATAGATGAAATCAAAAGCAGCGCAAAAAATGAAACAAGCTTATTTATCATTATTAACCTGTTTTGAAGATGCAGTTGAAACAAAACTCACTATACGGGTATAAGGCATAACACCACTTACACGAAAGGAATCAGAAAACTCATTATGGTTAACAAGATAACCGCTAAGTTTTGATTCAACAGCCGCATCCAGTTTTTGCCGCGTGGTAAAACTCACCTGTCTGATTTGGCCGGGTTGAAGCTGTGACGCCACTTGATAAGTAGTCACTGTATTATTTGCCTTTGCCAATGTGTTATTGTCTACTGCAACCAACTGTGTTTGTTGAACGCTTAATACAGCAATGGTACCAACTGCTGCTGCAACTGCTAAACCAGCCGCTTGTTTCATAACATAACGAGGGCTTAAACGACGCCATACAGGTGTAAGAATAACAGGCTCATTTATTAATGCTTCACTCACAGCCGCAGAAATGTCCAACGCAGGAAAATCTGATGCCTGGCCTTTCATTACATCACGCGCCAAATGATAACGACGCCATACAACTTGCATTTCTTTATCTTTTGCAAGTTGTTCTAAGCCTTTATCAACATCATGGAGTTCACCATCCATTAAGCTTGAAAGTCGGTCTGTTTTATCATTCATGATTCACATCTCATAATCTGGATTTATATTAAATTTATATCTAACCAGCTAAAACTAATTTAATAATGGTCTTAATTTTTCATCTATCGTTTCACGTGCTCTAAAGATACGCGATCTTACTGTACCAATCGGACAGGACATGGTTTCAGCAATTTCGTCATAGCTTAAACCTTCAATTTCTCTTAATGTAATTGCCATTTTTAAGTCTTCAGGTAATTCATCAATGGTACTGAAAACCATTTCAGCAATTTCATCCTTGAGTAAAATTCTTTCTGGAGAGGCATGTTCTCGTAATCCATCTGCCCCGGAATATTGTTCAGCTTCTGAAGCCTCAATATCATCTTTCGGTGGACGGCGTCCCTGAGCCACAATAAAATTCTTTGCTGTATTTATCGCAATACGGTAAACCCAGGTATAAAAAGCACTCTCACCACGAAATGTTGCTAAAGCGCGGTACGCTTTAATAAATGTTTCCTGAGCTAAATCCTGTACTTCATACGAATCACGGACATAACGGGATAAAATATTCATAACACGTTGTTGGTACTTGAGTACCAATATGTCGAATGCTTTTTTATCACCTTTTTGTACGCGCTCAACCAGCGCCTGATCTATGTTTCTTTCACCCATTCGGGTTATTCCTTATCCTTCATGCTTTAAAGGTTCCCGAACATAAAAATAGACATTAAAGACGGGATAGAGTTCACAGCTAATCACTTTTTTATTACTAGGATATTTCCCAGTATATTTATTCTTGGCTATAGCTGTTTTTGTCCTGTTTTTTTCATGCTTTATTCAGGTAAAATCATTAAATCTTACTTTAACACCTTTCATTATAACGATATAGAGAATCACGATTTTCATGCAGCATAATACAGACATACTTATTATTGGTGGTGGTGCCGCCGGTTTAAGTCTTGCATTACGCCTTGCCGGCACGCACCATATCTCTTTGATTTCAAAGGGTATTTTGCGAGAAGGCTCAACGCTGTATGCTCAAGGTGGAGTCGCAGCTGTACTTGATCCCAAAGACAGTATCGAGTCCCACGTACAAGACACTTTGGCAGCTGGGGCAAATCTTTGTAATGAAGAAGTTGTCCGTTTCACTGTTGAACATGGTGCAGAAAATATTAAATGGCTGATTCAGCAAGGCATAAAGTTTACCCGTACCAGCAATAATAAGGATTACCACCTCACCCGCGAAGGTGGACATAGCCAGCGCCGCATTATTCATGCCCAGGATGCCAGTGGTCGGGCGATTGAAACCACGCTGGAACACAAGGTACGTACCCACCCCAATATTGATATTTATGAACATCACAACGCTATTGATCTCATTACCAGCGCAAAAATGGGTGGATATAACAACAATACCTGCCATGGCGCCTATATTCTGGATAGGAAATTTAACCGTGTTGAAGTATTTCAGGCAAAACACACCATTATCGCGACAGGTGGAGCAAGCAAGGTTTACCTGTATACCACCAACCCTGATACCTCAACAGGTGATGGTATTGCGATGGCCTGGCGCGCAGGTTGCCAGGTAGCAAATATGGAGTTCAATCAGTTCCACCCAACTTGTCTCTATCACACCGATGCTAAATCATTCCTGATTACCGAAGCGGTACGCGGTGAGGGTGGAATTTTACGTTTGCCTGACGGTACTCCATTTATGAAAAAATTCGATAAACGAGCCGAACTTGCACCACGAGATATTGTGGCCCGGGCGATCGATCATGAAATGAAACGACTCGGTACAGAATGTGTTTATCTTGATATTAGCCACAAACCAGCTAAATTCATCAGCCGAATGTTCCCGACCATTTATCAGCGTTGTCTTGAGTTTGGCATTGATATAATAAAAGAACCCATTCCTGTTGTGCCTGCTGCACACTATACCTGTGGTGGTGTTGTTACCAATATTAATGGTAAGACCGATGTGAATCAGCTCTACGCCATTGGTGAATGCGCTTTCACCGGTTTGCACGGCGCAAATCGTATGGCCAGTAACTCGATCCTTGAATGCCTGGTTTTTGCTCAATCAGTGAGTAAAGATATTTTAAAACAAGGCAAGGGAAAAACAGAAAATATTGAATTACCAGGCTGGGATGAAAGCCGGGTAACAGATTCAGATGAAGAAGTTGTAGTCACACACAATTGGGATGAATTACGTCGTTTCATGTGGGACTATGTTGGTATCGTAAGAACAGACAAGCGTTTGCGTCGTGCAAAAAGCCGGGTTAATTTATTACTCAAAGAAATAGATGAGTACTATGGCAACTTTCGAGTCACCAGTGATTTACTCGAGTTACGTAATCTGGCCATGGTGGCAGATTTAATTATTCAATCTGCAATTGATCGAAAAGAAAGCCGTGGTTTACATTACACATTAGACCACCCTAACTTAAACGTAGAGCATAAGCCTTCAAATACGATACTGCGACCTATGGGGTTTGTTCCAAGAACATAAACATCCAATAGATACCAACAATCTATAATATGAAATGTAGGTCGGGCTCATAGTGCCCCACTTTAAATTAATATAAGAGGGTATCAGCCGGACGCAACGGTTTAATTAATCCCCTTTACCACTTATTAAAATCTACAGCTTAACTAATAGACATGTTGTATTTTTGATATTAGCGTCGGCCTGAAGCTACCGCATCCCTGCTAACGCCCCTTACCTACATCCATGTAGGTAAAGGCCGACCTACATTTCACATTTGGAGGTTTTCTTTAACCTCAATCTTTTCATTTTTTAAAAACCGTAATCGAACCCGCAACTGGCGAAGCAAATTTTTATCTGCTGAGTCAGGCAATAATAAAAGATGAAATTTTTTCTTCCACCCAAAACTATTATATGTTGTAAAATTTAGCCAGATAAGAAAATACGTTACAATACACTCTCCATGTAACTCAACATCAAAACACTGATTGTTTATTTCTATTTTCCACTCATCATTACTATTTAAGCTTAAAGATGTAACTTCTTTTGATTTTTGCATTTTAAATATGACAGCCGTCATTCCAGATAAAAAAACAATCATGAGTATCTGCAAATTTAACGACAATGAAGAAATTAAAATACTAATTAAAGCAAATAAAAAAATAACAATAAGGTATGCGTAAAGTATTTTTGAGTTTTTAACCGCCAGGTCCAGCGGCATCTCGAATTTGTTTTGCAACATCGGCAACATCCTTGTCGGTTGGAACATCTTGTCCCATTAAATAATCCAGTAAAAATTGATCCTGACATTTTAATAGTTGATGAAATGCATGTTTTGTTTTGATTGGTAAATCGGCATAACGTTTTTCAACAAAGGTTTCTAACATCAAATCTAACTCAAGCATGCCACGGCGACACTGCCAGCGTAAGCGAGTTTCGTCCTGAGCTAAATCACCTGACAATAACATGCTCTAAACCAAATCCTTTACCATGAGCTTTTTAATACTATGAATTGCTTCAGTTGGATTTAAATTTTTAGGACAAACATTGACACAGTTCATTATCGAATGACAACGGAACATCTTATACGGCCCATCAAGCTCAGCAAGTCGTTCTGCTGTTGCCTGATCTCGACTGTCAGCTAAAAAACGATAAGATTGTAATAATGCGGCAGGGCCACGAAACTTATCAGGGTTCCACCAAAAAGAGGGACATGAAGTCGTACAACATCCACATAAAATACATTCATATAAACCATCTAGCTTGTCACGTTGTTCTGGTGTTTGATTAAATTCAACTTCAGGAACAGGATCATGCACTGTTAAATAAGGTTTAACGGCTCGATAGTGATGATAAAATTGTTCCATATCAACAACCAAATCGCGAATCACAGGCATACTGGGTACGGGTCTGACTTCAACAGGTTGCTTCAATTCTGATAACCGACTTTGACATGCTAATCCATTTGTTCCATTAATGTTAACGGCATCTGATCCGCATACCCCCTCACCACATGAATGGCGAAATGTTAAAGTTTCATCTTTTGCCTTTAATAACAACAAAGCATCTCGTAACATCATGTCATCCGTTACATCATCCAGAACAAAATCCTGCATGTAAGGTTTTTTATCTGTTTCAGGATTATAGCGGTAGATTTTAAAACGCATAAAGTACCCTATTAATAAACACGCGGTTTAGGTGGAAAGCTATCCACCGAGACAGGTTTTAAAGTCACTGGTTTATAATCCATTCTATGACCTTCTTTATAATATAGACTATGTTTTAACCAACTAACATCATCTCTATCAGGATAATCTATACGTGAGTGAGCACCACGACTTTCTTTACGCTCTATTGCTGATTTAACTGTTGCAACAGCAAGGTCTACCAGGTTTTCGAGTTCCATTGCTTCTATTCGTGCTGTATTAAAAACTTTACTTTGGTCATGAATACGCACATTTTTCATACGTTGTTCAAGCTCTATCACTTTATCCAGACCTTGTTGCAAAATTTCTTCCGTTCTGAATACGCTGCAATAATCTTCCATGGTCTTTTGTAACTCAGCGCGTAACACACTCACCGATTCACTGCCATCACCCACCGGTTCATCCCAGCGTTTTAAATGAGCCAAAGCCTGCTCAACACTTTCTTCATCAATTTGCCGATGATGTCTGTTCTCTTTTAAATATTTTTTAATGTCATTACCTGCAGCACGGCCAAATACCACAATATCCAATAATGAATTTCCACCTAAGCGATTAGCACCATGAACAGAGACACAGGCACATTCACCTACCGCGTATAAACCAGGAATAGACTCTTGTCCCTGATCAACCGGAACCACAACCTGACCATGACGATTAGTTGGAATACCCCCCATGGTGTAATGCGCCGTTGGAAATACAGGGATCGGTTCTTCCGCCGGATCAATATGCATAAAGGTTTTCGACATGTCACATATACCGGGCAAACGTTTATAAAGCACATCACGACCAAGGTGATCTAACTTTAACATCACATGATCGGCATTGGGTCCACAACCACGGCCTTCACGTACTTCGATTGCAATAGCTCGACTAACAACATCGCGACTGGCTAAGTCTTTGGCATGCGGAGCATAGCGCTCCATAAAACGCTCGCCATCTTTATTCACCAGGTAACCACCTTCACCACGCGCACCTTCGGTTATCAACATACCTTTGCCCGCGATACCAGTTGGGTGGAATTGAAAAAACTCCATATCCTGTAAAGGTAACCCTGCACGTAATGCCATGGCTAAACCATCACCGGTATTAATGTGTGCATTGGTATTGGTTCGGAAAAGCTGCCCTGCTCCACCAGTTGCAAGTAGCGTTGTTTTTGCTTCAATTAATAACGGTTCACCTGTTTCAATTTCAAGTACTAACGCGCCCAGAATAAAACCGTCTTTATCTTTAATGAGATCGATTGCAAAGTACTCATCAAAGAAATGCGTTTTAGCGCGGATATTTTGCTGGTAAAGCGTATGTAAAATAGCATGACCGGTTCTGTCCGCCGCCGCACAGGTACGTGCTGCCTGTTCACCACCAAAATTCTGGCTTTGACCACCAAATGGACGTTGATAAATTTTTCCGCTATCCATTCGACTAAACGGTACACCTTGATGCTCAAGTTCATAAACAAGGTGTGATGCTGCGCGACACATATATTCAATCGCATCCTGATCACCGAGATAGTCACTGCCTTTTATGGTGTCATACATATGCCAGTGCCAGTTATCAGGCAATACATTTGCCAATGCTGCATTCATCCCACCTTGTGCGGCAACCGTATGTGAGCGAGTTGGAAATACTTTGGAAACCACCGCAACGTGTGCATCTGCTTCCGCTAGTTGCAAAGCAGCTCGTAAACCACCACCACCAGCACCAATCACAAGTGTATCGAATTTACGGCGTTCCAGATTTTCAATACTCATATTTTTACCAAACTAATAACAATAAGTAATAACCACGTGGTCATTACGGTAAGGAATAAAGCCAGCGCGGTTAATAAAAGAAAACGTACACTGCTGGGTTTTGCATAATCAACTAAAATATCGCGCATACCAACCCACGCATGAATAAAAAGAGAAAGATAAAAAATAACTGTTGAAATAAGTATGAGGGGATGCATAAAAAGATCATGCCAGATGTTATAGTTTAGAGGGAAATTCACCACACCCCAGGCTATAATAGATAAAGAGTAAACAGCTATATAAATGGCAGTTAATCGCTGTAGTAACCAGGCGCGCATTCCCTGTGCTTGTAAACTCATAGTAGCCAAATCCCACAAAGTATCAGAGTAATTATCACTGCTGCAAACACCACAAACCATGCTGTTTTACGTGCGGCCGATAATGATATACCAATACTTTGATCAATAAGTAAAAAGCGAAACCCTGCTAATAAATGATGAACAAAAGACCAGATTAATAAAACAAAAGCCAACTTTATCCAGGGCGATGATAAATATGCTAAAGCTTCGGTAAAGCCTTCATTACTGCTTAAAGAGAGTTGAAAAAGATACAAACTAACAGGAATAGCGAGAAACAAAATCAAACCACTTAATCGATGATTGATTGAAGCTATACCCGTTATGGGTAAACGGATTATAAATAAATTTAAAAACTTTGGCCGATTATCTTTCATTTTCATACTAAGCCTGAGGTTATTAATTCCTGTAATCTTATGCTTTTTTAAGATTAGTTTATTTTAAGATACACAATCATGCGGTATAATTCTTCCCACACTTATCGTGAGTTATCTTGCAATAATAAAATTAGTAACACTATAGATACAGCAAACTGTCACACAATTCAAATTATAAATTTAACAGGTCTAATATGAATAATGAGTGGAAAAAATTTCTATTAAGCATCAACGCCGTAATAGAGAATAATAGCGTTAAAAATTTTGGTCTTTCAGTTAATGAAGAGCAAACAGCCTATTCCAACATGGTTCTTTGTGATCTAAGTCATTATTCTTTAATCAAAGCCAGTGGCGATGATGTTATTGACTTTCTACAGGGTCAGTTAACAAATGATATAAAACTCGTCACTGATGGCATCAGTCAGCTCAGTGCTTACTGTAATCCTAAAGGTCGAATACTGGCAAACTTCAGAATATTCAAACAAGACGACTATTATTTTCTACGATTACGTTCCGATATTATTGAAGCAACACTAAAACGCTTACGCATGTTTGTTATGCGTAGCAAAGTTGAACTTGTTGATAGTAGCGATGAACTGTCACGCATGGGCATTGCAGGGCTCAATGCCACAAAAAAACTCTCTGTTTTATATAAAAATCTACCTGAAAATACAGATGAATCATATACTGAAAATGGAACCACTATAATCAAATTACCCGGGACTTTACCTCGTTATGAAGTTCATGGCTCAGTCGAAAAAATAACAGGTCTGTGGGAAAAACTGCAACACGATGCAGTGTCAATTGGTGAAAATAGCTGGAATTTACTGACAATACGAGCAGGTATCCCCGAAATAGTTGCTGAAACTGTTGAAAGCTTTGTCCCGCAAATGGTTAATCTGCAGGCCATCAACAGCCTTAGTTTTACCAAAGGCTGTTATCCCGGACAAGAAGTCGTCGCCCGGATGCATTATTTAGGCAAACTCAAACGACGGCTTTTCATAGGAAGGGTTAAAAGTGATCATCTGCCAATATCAGGCCAGTCGGTTCTAAGCAGTGAAGAAAATGAACAAAAAGCGGGACAAATAGTCACAGCAAGCTGGTCTAAAGATAATCAAATAGAGTTTTTAGCCGTGCTTCAAATTGAAATAGCAGAAAAAAAAGAATTACACATTGAATCACTCAGCGATGCCAACATAGAACTTATTGATTTACCTTATAGCCTTGAAAATGAGGAAAAAAAGTAAATAAAATTTAATATTTTACAGATACTGCCGATAATAGTCCTATAACAATAGATAAAGGATAAAAAAATGGATGCCGCTGCTGAAGAAAAATTCCTCGACAAATTATTAGAGGATCTTGAGGATGACAAACTTGTCTTACCCACTCTTCCTGAAGTCGCTCTCAAAGTAAGAGATACACTTGAAGATGAAAATTCTTCTCTCATCGATGTGGCAAAAATAATTAACAGTGATGCGGCACTTGCAGCACGTATGATTCAAGTTTCAAATAGTCCCTTACTTCGGGCCAGTAATCCAATTGAAACTGTTGAATCTGCTGTTACCCGTATGGGCAGCAATATGATACGAAATCTGGTTACCAGTATGGTGATGGAACAAATGTTTCAGGCTACATCCGATGTTACGGATAAACGCTTACGTAGAATATGGGAACACTCAACAGAAGTGGCGGCCATTGCACATGCACTTGCCAGTCAATTTACAAAACTGCAACCCGATCAGGCACTGCTGGCAGGTCTGGTTCATGATATTGGTGCCCTTCCTATATTAAGTCGAGCAGAAGATTATCCAGACTTATTAGAAGATGAAGTATCACTTGATAGAATTATAAACAATGTGCACACCACCATTGGTGCAGAAATTTTACGCAAATGGAATTTCCCGGAAGAACTCATCACAGTTGCTGAAGAACACGAAAATCTCGATCGTGATTCAGCGAATGATCCTGACTATACCGATGTTGTTATTGTTGCCAACCTGCAAAGCCTGATTAATACAGATCATCCACTTACTAAAGTGGACTGGTCGACAGTTCCAGCATTTTCAAAATTAGGTCTTCAAGCTGATATCAGCGTGGTTGATATGGATGAAACAAATGCAAATATTGAAGCTGCTCGTGCAGCTTTAAGTTGATTATATAACCAGTAATTTGGATATTTTCAAAAAAGAGTCTTTTAAGGATAATGCCGATCAGTTAAGCGAATAAACGTTTAAAGATAATTCCCTCCCCTTCAAGGGGAGGGCTAGGGAGGGGTGATTTATAACTACCCCCCTCCCCCTAA
>VAPK010990510.1_pt1 | contig 18355 bp, 25 predicted proteins | sample 3395031 | NCBI WGS metagenome assembly VAPK01 (sample SAMN08290443, study PRJNA428436) | hydrothermal vent metagenome | isolation source: Deep-sea hydrothermal vent chimney 1 | place: Pacific Ocean: Juan De Fuca Ridge
TCCGTCAACCGTAAATCTGCATTGTCTTCACGCAACATCAAACGATATTCCGCCCGACTGGTAAACATACGATAAGGTTCTTTCGTGCCCGAGGTAATCAAGTCATCAATCATCACGCCAATATAAGCTTCATCGCGGCGAGGCGTCCAAGGCGCCAGTTCCCTTACCTGTAGGCCTGCATTTAAGCCTGCGATTAAACCTTGCGCTGCGGCTTCTTCATAGCCTGTTGTACCGTTAATTTGACCCGCAAAGAATAACCCCGCCAGATGCTTTGTTTCTAACCACGGTTGCAAATCACGGGGATCAAAATAATCATATTCGATCGCATAGCCTGGCCGTGTAATATGTGCATTCTCCAAGCCTTTCATTGACCGCACAATCTCGTATTGCACATCAAACGGCAAGCTAGTTGAAATCCCGTTAGGATACACCTCTTTGCAATCCAATCCTTCCGGCTCTAAAAAAATCTGGTGGGATGACCGATCTGCAAACCGCACCACTTTATCTTCAATCGAAGGACAATAGCGCGGTCCCGTGCCTTCAATCTCACCAGCATACATTGGCGAGCGATCTAAATTTTGCCGAATCACCTCATGAGTCCCTTCATTGGTATGGGTAATATGGCAAGAAATCTGTTGAGGGTGGTCGCTTCGCGATCCTAAAAATGAAAATACCGGTGTGGGTGTGTCACCCGGTTGCTCGGCTAGCTGTGTATAATCAATACTCGCACTGGCAATACGTGGCGGTGTCCCCGTTTTTAAGCGATCAACCCGAAATGGCAACTCTCGCAAGCGATCTGCCAAAGCAATCGATGCAGGATCGCCTGCGCGACCACCTTGAGATTGTGTCATCCCCACATGGATCCGCCCCCCTAAGAAGGTACCCACCGTGATCACCACGGCTTTCGCGGCAAATCGCAAACCTGTTTGCGTCACCACGCCCACGACACGATCTTGCTCAACAATCAGATCATCTACCATTTGCTGGAATAAATATAAGTTTTCTTGTGCTTCTAATGTTGCACGCACAGCTGCTTTATAGCGCACCCTATCCGCCTGTGCTCGGGTTGCACGCACAGCAGGCCCCTTGCTTGCATTTAAGATCCGAAATTGAATACCGCCTCGATCAGCCGCCTGCGCCATCACGCCGCCCAAGGCATCAATCTCTTTCACTAAATGGCCTTTGCCGATTCCACCAATCGCCGGATTACAGCTCATCTGACCCAACGTTTCAATATTCTGCGTGAGCAATAATGTCTTCACGCCCTGCCGTGCCGATGCTAATGCCGCCTCGGTCCCCGCATGGCCACCACCCACCACCATGACATCATATTCTGCTTGATAACCCATTTAACAACTCAATTAATTCAACATACTGTAAACAATGCAATTTTAACACGCTTTCAACTCACCCCCATGTTAAAGTGAAGCCCAACGACCACATTAGGCGATGAACATGGAAAAAAACACAGGCTTAAAAAGACTCTTTTATGCCGCCACATATTCATGGAAGGGGCTCCGCTCAGCTATCAAACATGAGGCCGCTTTTAAACAAGAAAGCGGGCTCTTCCTCGTCTTAGCGGTTATCAGCTGCTTTCTGGACATCACAGGTATAGAAAGGCTCGCGCTGCTAGGTAGCGTTGCTTTAATTTTAATTGTTGAGTTAATTAATTCCGCGATTGAATGTGTAGTTGACCGCATTAGCACAGAACATCACACGTTATCAGGCCGCGCGAAAGATTACGGATCACTTGCCGTCTTTATCAGCCTCTGCTTGGCAATCGCAATTTGGTGGGTTGTTCTCAGCTAATAACTTAAACCACAATGACACGCTGGCTTTTATTCAATATTCTCATAAACAGGCTGTCCACGGTAGGTACCTATTTGTTTTCGTGCTGGCTTCACTACGGGCGCCGTTGCATCTTTAGGGAACTTGATTAATTTCTCTGTGGGCGCTTTCGCCTTCTCTAATGCGGCCACCTTAAGTTTAACCTGTGCATCCGCTTCAGCTTGAATACGGGCCTTGACTTCCGCCTCTATTTTGACTCGTTGCTCTGTTTCAACATCATCCAACATTGGGAGAGAAGAATGAATTACGCCACTGCTGGATAGCATGGCCTCATCTTCCCCCGTCAACGTCGATTTGAAATCTTCAAATAAAACAACAATCGTGTTGTTATCATGTGCCATTGACACACGCGACATTAACGCAGCAACACCCGACTCGCTAGATAATTTTGTCACTAAATTGAGTTCTTTTTTCGCTGCCCGCGCTAAACGCTGCAATTTAACTAATGTTGTTGTTGAATAAGTCATATAAATTCCCCATCAAAAAATGTTCCTGAAAAAACATATCGACAGGCCTGTGCATGTGCTCTCCGCATTCCCTGTGTACAACTCCGATGTGTAGCTTAAGTATCTCCTAAAGGAGCAAAAAAGGCAATAAATCAAACATAACGTGACCAGATTAACGTTTTCTCAATTGGCGATTAGCTTATTATTTTTTGATTAAACCCATTAAAACTAAACTCATCCTACCTTTCGATAAGCACGCCAAACAAAAAACATACCTAATAGGATCATGGGCAATGATAAAATTTGTCCCATTGTCAGCCAATTAAAAGCAAAGTAACCATACTGCGCATCCGGCACGCGATATAATTCAACGATTGATCGAAACACACCATAACCTAATAAAAATAATCCAGATACAGCGCCCGTAGGTCTCGGCTGACGCGAATATAGCCATAATATGATGAAGAGCGCGACCCCCTCTAAGCCGGCTTCATATAATTGAGAAGGATGACGGGATGCATTGCCACCTGATGGGAACACCATCGCCCACGGCACATCGCTCGGCCGCCCCCAAAGCTCACCATTAATAAAGTTACCAATGCGACCAAAAAACAACCCTATCGGCACCACCGGCGCAATAAAGTCGCTGATTTCAAAATAACCCTTGCCTGTTTTGCGGGCAAACCACGCAAACGCAATCAATACCCCAATTAAACCCCCATGAAACGACATGCCGCCCAACCACAATTTGAACAGATCTAATGGTTGCGCCAAAATATGCGGCAAATCGTAAAATAAAGCCGACCCTAATTTCCCGCCAAGAATAACGCCTATTGCACCATAAAAAAGCAAGTCTTCTACTTCCGTTTTGGTCCAACCATATTGTGCTGCCCTTTTTCGCCCTAACCACCACACGACAATGAAACTAAACAAATACATTAAACCATACCAATGAATTGATATCGGCCCTAAAGACACCGCAACAGGATCAATATTGGGGTATTGCATTTCCACCTCAACTATACATAACAAATACTAAATGCCGAGATCATACCAGTTTAATCTAAAAGGTGATGTGCCCTATATCAATGCACCACTTTGTAGCAACAGCTTCTATGTGCACGGTTTAAGTGCCTAGTTTCAAACGGTTGTCTCTATTTTACAATGCCCAACCCTTCGCCTCTCCCCATTTCCAGTACTTTACGTCGTATGGCACATTTATTGCTTGTTCTCCTGCATATGGATGCGTCTCCAAGCGGTGCGCACCGTAATATCCATGTTTTATACAAACTAACGTTTGAATTATTAATAATGTAAAGGAACATTTAAAATGAAAAAAATAACTTCTCTTACGCTAATCAGCGGCTTGTTGCTTGCTTCTTCAGCAGCAATGGCATGGGAAAGTGCCGATGGTAATCACTCAGTAAGTGCAGGCGTGGCATTTGGTACTGACTATGTATGGCGTGGCTATTCTCAAACAGATAACGATCCAGCGATCTCTGGTAGCTTCGATTATGCTCATAGCAGCGGCTTCTATATGGGCACATGGGCATCAAATGTTGATTTTGGTGATGATGCCAGTATTGAAATTGATGTGTATGCCGGTTTCGGTGGCGAAACAGCAGGCGGTCTAGGCTGGGATGTCGGTATCTTACGTTACCTTTACGATGGTGAAGACTATGACTGGAACGAGCTTTATGGCTCTTTGAGCTATAGCTACTTCAGCGTGGGTATTGCACACTCTAATAACGTTTATGACTCAAGTGAAAATGGTACTTACTACACGCTAGGCTTCGATTATGACCTACCTGTTGGTGGCTTAGCATTCAGCGCTGGCCTAGGTTTCTACGACTATGATGATGATGTATTTGGCGCAAGCGAAGATAGCGCACTTGATTATCGCATCGGTGTATCAACAGAATTAGTGGGTCTTGGCTGGGATTTGACCTACACAGATACAAATAGCGATGGCGAAGATTTATATGGCAGCGGTATTGCTGACGGCCGTTTAATCTTCACGGTTTCTGCATCAATGTAAACCCTCTGGCCACCCCATCTCTCGGGGTGGCCATTTTTCGTCTCATAAGGAAAATCATATGAAACAAGTAGTAGCAATTATTAAGCCGTTCAAGCTTGACGATGTGCGCGAATCTTTATCTGAGATTGGTGTCACCGGCATGACGGTCTCAGAAGTAAAGGGCTTTGGCCGCCAGAAAGGGCACACCGAGCTTTATCGTGGTGCTGAGTATGTGGTTGATTTTTTACCAAAATTGAAATTAGACATTGCAATCGATGATAGTGCAGTTGATTCGGTTATTGAAGCCATCACTAAAGCAGCCAATACTGGCAAAATCGGCGATGGCAAAATCTTCGTCTATCCCCTAGAGCAAGTGATCCGGATCCGCACAAGCGAATCTGGGCCAGACGCACTATAGCCCCTTAAGGAGTAACATCATGGAAAATAATATTTTTGAATTACAATATGCCATGGATACCTTTTACTTCTTAGTAATGGGTGCTTTGGTCATGTGGATGGCAGCGGGATTCTCGATGCTTGAAGCGGGCTTGGTTCGTGCAAAAAACACGGCTGAAATTTTAACTAAAAATATCATGTTATTTGCAATCGCATGCATCATGTATATGGTTGTAGGTTATGACATCATGTATGCCGCTGGTGAACCACTTAATTTATTCTTAAACGGAATCACAGGTGGAGATACATTAACTGCTGATGCCTTAGCCGCTTCTGCTGAAGCAGGTTTTGATGGCGGTTCTGTCTACGCAGCGGCTTCCGACTTTTTCTTTCAAGTAGTATTCGTTGCAACAGCAATGTCTATCGTGTCGGGTGCAGTGGCTGAACGGATGAAGTTATGGGCTTTTGCTATCTTTGCCGTTGTAATGACAGCATTTATCTACCCAATGGAAGGTAGTTGGACTTGGGGCGGTGCTGATGTCTTTGGTATGTTCTCTTTAGGCGATGACTTCGGTTTTCTTGATTTTGCCGGTTCTGGTATTGTCCATATGGCCGGTGCTGCTGCTGCGTTAGCAGGGGTATTATTGCTTGGCGCACGTAAAGGCAAATATGGCCCGAATGGTCAAATCAACCCAATCCCAGGCGCTAATTTACCGTTAGCGACATTAGGAACCTTCATCTTATGGATGGGTTGGTTCGGCTTTAATGGTGGTTCTGTATTGAAATTAGGCGATATGGCTAGTGCGAATGCGGTTGCAATGGTGTTCTTGAATACCAATGCAGCAGCAGCCGGTGGTGTTATTGCGGCTTTATTAGTAGCACGTGTATTATTTGGTAAAGCAGACTTAACCATGGTGCTTAACGGCGCATTGGCGGGTCTTGTTGCGATTACTGCAGGCCCTGATACGCCTACACCTCTAATGGCAACCATCATCGGTGGCATTGGTGGTGTGTTGGTTGTTTTCTCAATCATTACACTTGATAAACTACGTATTGATGATCCAGTCGGTGCGATTTCTGTGCATGGTACAGTTGGTTTGTGGGGTCTGCTTGCAGTGCCGCTAACAAATCCTGCTGCTACCCTTGTAGGTCAACTTGTTGGTGCCGCAACTATCTTCATCTGGGTATTCGCAGCCAGCTTTATCACTTGGTATATTATCAAAATGATTATGGGCATTCGCGTCAGCGAAGAAGAAGAATATGAAGGTGTTGATATTAGCGAATGTGGTATGGAAGCCTATCCAGAATTCACACGCTAAGTTAATCCTTTAAGCAAAACATCAAAAGCCTCGCGGCAGATCACCGCGGGGCTTTTTTGTAGCCGTCTTTTATATCACCGATATCAATAATTCCATTCAGCTTGCGTTCATATTCTAGATGTATGATTGTTATATAAGCGCCTAATGGGTTAAAAAGGAGGGGCTTATTTTTTGTAAAACAAAAAGGTGAATGCTAGACGTGTAGTATGCGCTGTTATACAAAACAATTAGGGCTCTATGGCAGATCATCGTAGGGCTTTTTTTGTGCGTGTGAGAGAAGTCCCAACAAAAATATCATATCGACATCTGTACACACTTTAGAACACCGTAATCCACCTCACCATCCAGCGCATCAAAAATAGGCTTCAACCTGCCTTTTTCATCTTCATTTTGCGACTCGATCAAGGCCACAATTTCATCATAAGCAACATCTTCCAAGCCGATGACGTCACGCACGTTGAGCAGCCCCACTTCAATTGCATCTGCCAAATGGGTATATACCGTGCTCTCTGTAATTTCACGCTGTTTGGCAATCTCTTTAATCGTGTTCGATTGTTGATATAACATTAGGGTTTCATTCACCGTATCACTTAGCCGATTATCCAATAATTCAGATAAGGGATATTGGGCTATTTCTGCCATAAAGGCGGCACCATAGCGTGCCAACTTCTGGCCGCCCACCCCCGATATTTTGGTAAATTCATTTTCAATCGTTGGCCGCTTCTTCACCATTTCTTGCAACGTCGCATCATGGAAAATCACATACGGCGGCACACCAGCCTCTTCTGCCAACTTCATCCGCAATACACGCAGGGCATCCCACAAAGACTGATCTTGTGGCCGAATGGCTGTTTTCTGTTTGCTCCCTTTCGCCGTTTTTTCTGGTTTTACTTGTTTGCGTAATTCCAGCTTTTCTTCTCCACGCAAAATCGGCCGACATTTTTCCGTTAACCGCAGCGCACCATGCCGCGCCATATCAATATCAAGATAACCCAATGCAATAAGTTGTCGAAATAAACTACGCCATTCTGAAACAGGCATCTCCGTGCCAATGCCAAACGTGCTGAGCTGATCATGGCCATTACGCTGAATACGGTCGTCTGTTTTACCCTGCAAAATATCAACAATATAGTTCACCCCAAATCGTTGATCGGTGCGATAAATACACGATAAGGCTTTTTGCGCCGCTTCTGTGCCATCCCATTTCTCAGGGGGGCGCACACAATTATCACACTGCCCGCATGATGCATCGCCTATCTCATCAAAATAAGCCAGCAAGGCGTGGCGGCGGCAGGTAATTAATTCACATAAACCTAACATCGATTCCAGCTTATGATATTCCACCCGCTTATGCGCCTCATCGGCTGTCGATTCTTGGGTAAATTGCCGTAAGGTAATCACATCCTGCAAACCATACGCCATCCATGCATTGGCCGGCGCGCCATCCCTGCCCGCACGGCCTGTTTCTTGATAATAAGCTTCAATGCTCTTAGGCAAACTCAAATGCGCCACAAACCGCACATCTGGCTTATCAATCCCCATCCCAAACGCAATAGTTGCCACGATAATCACACCTTCTTCACGCAAAAACCGCTGTTGATTTTGCTGCCGCGTTTCTTGTGGTAAACCCGCATGATAAGGCAACGCTTTTCGCCCCTGCTCGGCTAGCCATTCCGCGGTTGCCTCCACCTTTTTACGGGAGAGGCAATAAACAATGCCGGCATCTTCAGGATGATTCGTTTCCAAAAATTGCCATAAGCGTTGCTTGGGATTATTGCCATCGCTAATCGCATAGTGGATGTTCGGTCGATCAAAGCTATTGATAAAGACCTGGGCATCATCTAACTGCAACTGGCTGATAATTTCATCGCGCGTGCGTTGATCGGCAGTTGCAGTTAAAGCAATGCGCGGTATGTTCGGATAACGCTGGTGTAAGATTCTGAGCTTCTGATATTCAGGCCGAAAATCATGACCCCATTGTGAGACACAATGTGCTTCATCAATCGCAAACAAGCTCAGTTCACATTGATCCAGTAAATCTAACATGCCACTGGTCAGCAATCTTTCTGGCGCGACATAGAGCAAGTCTAATTCGCCTACTCGCAACTGATCTTCTACTTCTTGCACCTCGGGGAAACTCAAACTAGAATTCAAAAAAGCTGCTTTAATACCTAATTGCTGTAAAGCATCCACCTGATCTTGCATCAAGGCAATCAAGGGCGAAACTACAATCGCCGTGCCACTTCGCACCAGCGCAGGGATTTGGAAGCATAAAGATTTCCCACCACCCGTTGGCATCAATACTAGCGCATCGTTGCCGTCTAAAATTTGCTGAATTATTTCCTGTTGGGCATGGCGAAACTCCCTATAGCCAAAGGTAGATTGGAGAATTTTTTGAGCACGCTTCATCGCGTATTACGGTGTATTTGATGTGTCAGCTTCAACCACCCACCAGCGCGAACAAAACAAACCTAACTCAAATAATAACCAAACAGGCACCGCAAGCAACGTTTGTGAAATAACATCAGGCGGCGTGAGCAACATCCCCATCACGAATGCACCAACGATAACGTATGCCCGTTTTTCACGTAAACTCTCAATCGTTGAAACACCTGTCTTCACCAATAATACGGTTGCCACGGGCACCTCAAATGCCAGCCCAAAAGCAAAAAACAGCTTGAGTACAAAATCGAGGTAGTGACTGATATCCGTCATCACCGCCACACCTTCAGGGGCAGCGCCGGTAAAAAACTGAAACATCAGTGGGAAAACAACGTAATAGGCGAAAATCATCCCGAGAAAAAATAAGACAATACTAGAGAACAGCAGCGGCATAGCAATTTTGCGTTCTTTATCATATAAGCCCGGTGCAACAAATGCCCAAATTTGATAGAGCAGCACCGGCATCGCCAATAAAATAGCGACGCTTAACGTCAGCTTGAAAGGGGTTAAAAATGGCGCGGCCACTTGGGTGGCGATCATCGTCCCATTTTCAGGTAAATAGGCCAATAATGGCGCGGCAATGAACTGATAAAGATCATTTGAGAAGGGAAGCAATGCGACCGCTAGAACCAGTATCGCAATCACACCGTATAACAGTCGATTACGTAACTCAACCAAATGTGAAATCAGTGACTGTTCTTTATGCCCTGTCTCCTGCTCAGCCATCTGAATCTTCCTTGTTTTTGTCCGTTTCGATAATGGCAGCCTCTTCTGCTAATATTTCATCTTCATATTCCATATCGATGATATCCTTCAAATCAGGTAAATCTCGCAGACCCTGCAAATCTTGAAACGGCTCATTAAGCGATTGTTTGAGTTCTTCAGCACGTAATTCACGGCTAATATCATTTTTCACTGAGCGAATAGACGCTTGCGCCCGACCAATCCACAAACCCGTTACTCGCGCAAACTTAGGCAAACGCTCAGGCCCAACCACCAATAAGGCAACGACACCTATCAGCAATAATTCCCAGAACCCGATATCAAACATCTTAAGACCCTACGCTTGGTGATCTTTTTCTGACTCTTTTTGTACAACACTATCTTCTGCATCATCATGTGCTAATGTCGTATCCGTATCGCCATCTTTCACCGCTTTCCGAAAACCCTTAATCGCGCCGCCTAAATCGGAGCCTAAAGACGTTAATTTCTTAGTCCCAAACAATAACACCACAATCACCAATAAAATAAGCAACTGCCACACACTGATTCCACCTAACATAAACTTCTCCTAACCAAATCCAGGTAGGTTATCCCCACCGATAATATGAATATGCAGGTGATCGACTTCTTGGCCGCCACCCGGTCCGGTATTAATAATCGTTCTAAAACCATCTTCTAAGCCTTGAGATTGTGCTAATTCTGGCAATTTCCCCATCATATAGCCCAACAATGCCGCATCCGCTTCCGTTTGTTCATCCAAACTTTTAATATGCTTTTTTGGCACCGCCAAAATATGTATATCGGCCACAGGGCTAATATCTTTAAACACAAAGATCTGATCATCTTCATACACGGAGACCGACGGAATATCGCCTGCGATTATTTTACAAAATAAACAATCTGACATTATTTTCTCCTGCTCGATTTTTCTTCCAGACCTGACAAACCAAATCGGCGTGCAAGCTCATCTAACACCGCTTGTGGTGCAATATCATTATGTGCCAATAACACCATACTATGAAACCATAAATCAGCAGTTTCATAAATAATTTCATTACGATTACCACCTTTACCTGCAATCACCGTCTCCGTTGCTTCCTCGCCCAGTTTTTTCAGGATCTTATCTGTCCCTGCCTTATATAGGCTCGCCACATAAGAATCGTCCGCATCGGATTGCTTCCGCTGTTCTAATACGTCACCTAATTGCTTTAAAATATCGCTCATTTGTTATACATCTCTTTCGGATCTTTCAACACAGGCTCCATTGGCTGCCACTTTTTCCCAGTAGGGTCACCGTCCACCAACTCAAAATAAAAGCAATGATGTCGCCCAGTATGACAGGCGATACCGCCCTTTTGTTCAACTTCCAATAGGATCGCATCTTTATCACAATCCAAGCGAATTGATTTTACTAACTGCTGATTGCCCGATTCTTCACCTTTATACCATAATTTTTGGCGCGATCGAGACCAATAGACCGCATAACCCGTTTCTAATGTTAGCGCCAACGACTCACGCGACATCCAAGCCAAAGTAAGCACTTGCTTCGTCTCTGACTCTTGCGTAATAACAGGTGCCAAATTTGAATCGTCCCATTTAACTTCCTCTAGCCAATCAGCTGACATTACAAACGCACCTCTAATCCTTGGCTTGCCATATGGGCCTTTGCTTCTTGCACCGTATGCTCGCCAAAATGGAAAATACTCGCCGCCAACACTGCATCAGCTCGCCCTTCTTTCACGCCATCGGTTAGATCTTGCAAATCACCCACGCCACCAGAAGCAATCACGGGCACCGCCACGGCATCGCTCACCGCGCGCGTAAGCGCTAAATCAAATCCTGATTTCGTGCCATCACGATCCATACTCGTGAGCAATAATTCGCCTGCACCAAAATCAACCATCTTCTTCGCCCATTCAATCGCATCAATGCCCGTGGGTTTACGACCGCCGTGGGTAAAAATCTCCCACTTCTTCGGCTCGCCTTCGGCAGACACACATTTCGCATCAATCGCTACCACAATACACTGCGATCCAAATTTATCACATGCCTCACGCACAAATTCAGGATTCGATACCGCTGCCGAGTTGATTCCCACTTTATCCGCGCCCGCATTCAACATGCGCCGAATACCCGCAATCGTGCGGATCCCGCCGCCAACCGTCAGAGGAATAAACACCTGGCTCGCCACCGCTTCCACTACATGCACCAAGGTATCGCGGTTATCATGCGTCGCTTTAATATCTAAAAAGGTAATTTCATCCGCGCCTTGTTCATCATAACGCTTCGCCACCTCAACCGGATCGCCCGCATCTCGGATATCAACAAACTGCACGCCTTTCACTACGCGTCCATTATCAACATCCAAACAAGGAATAATTCGTTTTGCTAACCCCATCACACAAGCTCTCTTTACACAGCTGAATTGCTAGAAACTATTTTACAGCATGATCGCGCATCTTGTTAAGCTCGACAGCGCCGCCCACCAGTCATTTCCGTTTCCACCGAATTGACACCCCACCCTAGTCACGGCATTAGCATTAAAGGTCAGGTTCCCCTTTAATTGTACTTGTTACTCGAAAGCGCGTGGAACAAATTCGAGGATATCACCTGGCTGACATTCCAAAATATGGCAGATTTGCTCCAGTGTGAAGAAACGCACGCCCTTAACTTTACCGGTGCGTAGCAGCGATAAGTTCTGCTCGGTAATACCGATTTCAGCAGCAAGTTCTTTGCCGCGAATCTTACGTTTCGCCAGCATGACATCCAGGTTAACAACAATCGGCATTGAGATCCCCTAGATAAACTGTTTGTTTTCGTTTTCGAGATTGCTGCCTCTGACCAATAGATCACTCATGATCCACAGTATCATGGCCAGTGCGATCACTTTAACTTCACCACTCCCCAAGGAAACAGAGAGCATTTTCTGGCCAGCAGGATGATTCATTGATAATAGCACACTGGAAAGTGAGAAGAACAAGGGCTTGGCAAGTGCCTGTACAAACAGCGAGATTGAAAATAGCCGTAGATCGCGGCTATTACTGTGATTAAAAATCTGTCCTTTCGAAAAGTTGGAAAACGCGCGGCGTAAAAAGTAGAGACCAACCAAACCGATGGCAAGATAAAAGACAGTCAACAGCCACAAGCTGTACCACTGCATGTCGGAGACGGTCTGCCATTGTATCGGTAGGGCTAAATTACTTCTGGCCATGGCGGCAAATAGTTCAATATTGATCAGGAAATACAGGGCGATAACGAGAACCACAATCAGTATTACCATGCAGCCCACAGCGATTAATCGTGAAAATTGACGGGTCATTATAAACTCCACTTTACATAGTTGTTTTATGATGATATATTATCGTTTAACAATAATTATGTCAAGGGAATTATGCCCATGAATGTTCGTTTTCTCGTAACTAGCCTTATTACCCTACTCTTAACCTTCCATGTACCCAGCGCTACCGCGCTGACAATGAAGCAGTTTTCTGACATCTGTCATTCATCTCCCGGCGAATGCAGTGATCATCCGATTATCCAGGCTTATGTTGGCGGCGCGCTTGACCTGCTAGCGACGCTTGATGAACAGACTGACTATCTGGAAAAAGTGTATTGCAATAAGCCAAAAGAATTATTTGATGTGCCGGCTATTATTCGTTTTATGGAACTACGGCGTGAGCAATACGCCACGGACAATGCAATGCTGGTGTTAGTGCGTTATTTTGAAGAACAGGGTGGCTGTCAGCCATGAATAAATTGCTGATGGTTTTGCTTATGCTTGGCATCGCTGGGTGCAGCAACGAAGCGATATATGACAAACTGCACCTAGATGCGCGTAACAAGTGTGTTAAAGAACCGCCGCCCACTTATTTTGAATGCATTGAGCGTACGAACAAATCCTATGAGGAATATGAGCGTGAGCGCAAAGAAGCGGTTGACTAAACTAAGGAAATGCTCACACCCCTTTAATGCACATCACCAGACCAAATCATCAGGGATTTGATAGTCTGCATACGGATCATTTTCATCTGCTGTTTGCTCCGCTTGCATCCGGACCACCTGCTCTGGCAACCGGTTGGCTATTCGCTCGGCAATTTTATCCGGGATTAAAGCATAACCTTCTCCTACCACCGCGATAGCGAGATAGCCTTGGGTAAGCTCTTGCTGCTGTTGCTCAGTGACATAGAGTTTTTTAACTTTGCTGTTATGGCTAAAGTTATAAGCTATCTCCGCTTCTTTTGGGATGGCGATATGATGTGTGGTAATGATCTGCCCAACTTCTGCGGTGAGTGCTTTTTTCGCCTGTGCCGTATCGCGTTTTTTATTCAGCGCCAAATCGCGTTGCTGCTTCTCACGGGCAGCTTGCGCTAGCTCTGCCGACATGCCGTCAGCTTTAACTGCCTTACCGGACTTAACCGCTTTTCTATTTTTATTCTCTGCTTGGCGCTTTTGATGTTGTGATTTTTTTGCTTTCTTTTTATCAACAACGCCTTTGCTAAGAAGTTGGTCTGCTAATGATGCCATGGAGGCGCCTTTCTCTTAGTTTTGCTCGTGAATGCTTATGTTGGCGGGTTTAAGCGATCAGCCAATGCCTGGCCTTCTGCCAAGTCAATCGCGCCTTCATAAATCGCGCGGCCTAAAATTGCGCCTGTCACGCCTTCGCTTTCATAATGGCATAGCGCTTTAATATCGTCATACGAACTCATGCCGCCAGATGCGATAACGGGGATCGAAATCGCGCGCGCTAAATCACGAGTGGCCATCAGGTTAACCCCTTCCATCATGCCATCACGGCTGATATCCGTATAGATAATTTCATTCACGCCGACGCTTTCAAATTGCTGCGCGACAGCGGTGACATTTTTACCAGACACTTCTGCCCAGCCATCCGTTGCCACCATGCCATCTTTCGCATCCAAGCCAACAATAATATGGCCCGGGAATTGAGTGCACATCTCAGCAACGAAATCCGGATCTTCAATGGCTTTCGTGCCGATAATGACATAGTTCACGCCTGCATCAAGATAGGTTTGAATCGTTTCCGCTGTGCGGATACCGCCCCCAATCTGAACGGTTAAATCCGGAAAGGCCTTGCAAATCGCATGCACCACTTCGGCATTTTTAGGCTTGCCTGCAAAGGCACCATCGAGATCAACTAAATGCAGGCGCTTTGTGCCCGCATCCACCCATTTCCTCGCCGTCGCGACAGGATCATCCGAGAACACAGTATTATCTTCCATCCGACCTTGGCGCAAACGCACACATTGGCCTTCTTTTAAATCAATCGCTGGGATTAATTGCATTACTTCTCCTAATTTTTAAGCTTGGCCATCCCATGAAACAAAATTGCGTAACAACTGTAACCCCGCATGTGCGCTCTTCTCTGGGTGGAACTGGGTCGCAAACACGTTGTCTTGCGCCAATACTGCGGCAAAAGTCTCTGGATAAGCCGACGTGCCCACGACGATATCTGTCGATTCTGGCGCTGCATAATAACTATGCACAAAATAAAATCGACTATCTTGTTCTATGCCCTGCCAAAGCGGATGACTTTGCGATTGCGTCACCTGATTCCAGCCCATATGGGGGATTTTCAGGTGTGACCCATCGGCTTCCGTTACTAAGTCAAAATGGCGCACATTGCCCTTAAAAATATCCAGCCCTTGTACGCCACCATTTTCATCGCTATGCGTGAGCAATAATTGCATGCCGATGCAAATACCGAGAAAAGGCTTTGATGCTGCCACTTCCTTCACCACGCCCGTCAATGCCAAATTGTCCAATTCAGCCATGCAGGCACCAATCGCCCCTTGCCCAGGGAATACCACCCGATCAGCGGCCAATATTTTCTCTTTGTTAGCGGTTACTATCACTTTTGAATCAGGAGAAACGGCCTCTAGTGCTTTCGACACTGAGCGCAAATTACCCATGCCATAATCAATTACGGCGATTGTTTGTGTCACTATAAAGCGCCCTTAGTGGAAGGTAGCTGCCCTGCGCCTCGCGGATCCAACGTCACCGCCATCCGCAATGCGCGGCCAAAGGCTTTAAAGATCGTTTCTGCAATATGATGTGCATTGCGACCTTTAATATTATCAATGTGTAGGGTGACATCGGCATGATTAGTGAAGCCTTGGAAAAATTCAAAGAATAAATCCGTATCAAACTCACCGACTTTATCGCGGGTAAATTTCACATCAAACTCCATCCCTGGGCGGCCCGACAAATCCAGCACAACGCGAGATAATGCCTCATCTAGTGGCACATACGCATGGCCATAGCGCACAATACCTTTTTTATCGCCCAGCGCCTGCTTGAATGCTTGCCCAATGGTAATACCGATATCTTCTGTCGTATGGTGTGCATCAATCTGCAAATCACCTTTCGCTTTTATCGACAAATCAAATAGCCCGTGCCGCGCGATCTGTTCCATCATATGGTCTAAAAAAGGGACGCCTGTTTCTGCACTAAACTTACCTGAACCATCGAGATCCAAGCTCACTGAAATTTGAGTTTCTAGCGTATTCCGCTCAATGGTTGCTTGTCGCGTAGCCATATTTTCACCTTAAATTTACGTTATATGACAGCATAATAACTGTTTCAGCTTCGTCTTAGAAGGCGTATGATGTAAATAGATCACTGGAGGTCTTCATTTTGGCAACAAACCATAAGGTCGTTCAATTATTTGATGCGCCCGCCCAACGTCATGACCCTGTCGCCTGCGATAATTGCTCGCTCCACAGCCTATGCTTACCGTTAGGTTTAAGCAATCATGACCTGACGCAACTAGACCAGATTATTGATCGCAAAGAACGCTATCAACGCAATGAAGTTTTGTTTCGCGCAAATACACCGTTCACCACCCTCTTTGTTGTCCGATCTGGCACCTTCAAAACAACGGTCACCGATTCAAATGGCCACGAACAAATCACCGGGTTCTATTTCCCGGGTGAATTTATTGGTTTGGATGCTATTTATACTGAAAGCTACCAAGCCACCGCAACGTCAGTTGAAACCAGCACACTTTGCGCGCTCCCGTTTGATCGCTTGCAAAACTTAGGTGCAGATATCCCACAATTGCAAGTCAATATCCTCCGTCGCTCCAGCAAAGAGCTCTCAAATGACAAAAGCCTGATGGTTTTACTTAGTAAAAACAATGCAGATGCCAAACTTGCCACATACCTACTCTCCCTTTCCGCCCGCTTCCAAGAACGCGGCTTCTCTGCCACCAAATTTCGCCTCAGCATGCCACGGAAAGACATTGCCAACCACCTCGGTCTCGCAGTCGAAACGATGAGTCGCCTATTTTCTCGTTTTCAGAAAGAGAAGCTTATCACCGTTGCTGGCAAATCAATTACACTCCTTGACCTCCCTAAACTACAAACACTGTGTGATCATTAACTTGATTTAACTTGATTTAGATCAAGACCCCTTCCTCACTAATTTTATAAAATAACGCGCAACTAACCGTTATTTTTAGATTTTTGGAGAAAACCCTAATGAAAACTCGTACGCTTACCCTTAGCCTCTCAGCCATTATTGGCCTGTCTGGCATTACCAGCACCGCAATGGCTTATGAAGCAGGAGATATCCTTGTTCGTGGCCGTATCGCCCACGTTAAACCGCTTGATGACAGTGGTTTGCTTGAAGTAGAAGGCGCGGCTGCAGCAGGTAGTGGTGTAACGGTTAATTCTGATATCATTCCAGAGTTAGATTTCACCTACATGCTTGCGCCACATTGGGGTGTTGAGCTTATCCTAGGTTATTCTAACCACGATGTAAAAGCATCTGGCTCAGTAGCCGCATTGGGTAAAGTAATTGATGCCAAAGCATTGCCTCCCACGCTAACATTGCAATATCACTTTTTGCCTAACTCAAATATCCGTCCTTATATTGGTGCAGGTCTAAATTACACCTACTTCTTCGATGAATCTGTAACAGGTCCATTAGACCAACCAGGTGCTAAAATTAAAATGGATGACTCTTGGGGCTTAGCAGCACAAGCAGGCGTTGACTTTGCTATCAACAATGATTGGTTTGTAAATCTGGATGTAAAATATATTCAAATGGAAACAACAGCACATTTCAGCGGTACAACTGCAGGCGCCGCAAAAATCAATGTTGATGTTGATCCTTTAATATGGAGCGTTGGTATCGGCCGCCGTTTCTAAGCCCTATTAATTACAAAATCTCTCTCTGCCCCACACGGTAATTTATACTGTGTGGGGTTTTTTATTGTTTATTCAATAGACAGCAGACACCCCTATCGCTTACACTGAAAGTTATAAATGGTTAGGGAGTGCTTATGTCTCGTCTCAGATCGTCTGTTGGCGGTGTTCTTACATCCATTCAAGATTTTGGTCTCGTGCTGATTGCTATCGCATCCGTTATCGCCCTCTATTTTGAATTCTCAGCTATGTTTGATGCTAAAATTGTCACCTTAGCGGACTTATTATTGCTATTCATTTATCTTGAAGTATTGTCGATGGTGGTCGTTTACTTAAATTCGGGTAAACTTCCTGTCCGAATTCCACTTTATATCGCCATGGTCGCTTTGGCACGATATCTTATCCTTGATATGAAAAACATGGACAACTGGCGCTTATTAGGCGTCTCTGGTGCTATTTTAATCGTTACCCTTGCCGTCTTAGCCCTTCGCTATGGCCACACAAAATATCCTTATGACCAATCGACAGATGCGGGCTAGCAACCCCCTTCATCGATTATTGAATTGGGAGCCGTAAGATGAATAAACCTTTTTTTATTATCTTGCTTCCTTTTTTAATGTTAGCCGCCGCTTCTGCTGCCAGCTTTGCTGAGATTTATAAATGGACGGATGCCTCTGGCAAGATACACTTTGGCGACAAACCACCTCAGCAGTCGGCTGAAAAACTAGAAATCAATACCAAACATTCTGAACCCGTGGTCTATGAACAGGCCTTTCCTAACCAAAAAGAAGTGATTATGTATGGCGCCAGCTGGTGTGGCTATTGTAAGAAAGCCCGACAATACTTTACAACGAATAACATCGCCTTCACCGAATATGATGTTGAAAAAAATGGCCGCGCTAAAAGAGAATATGATGCCCTAGGCGCGTCGGGTTATCCCCTTATTCTAATTGGCGATCAGCGCATGCAGGGTTTTAGCATCGCAGGATTCAATCA
>VAPK010318709.1_pt1 | contig 18352 bp, 12 predicted proteins | sample 3395031 | NCBI WGS metagenome assembly VAPK01 (sample SAMN08290443, study PRJNA428436) | hydrothermal vent metagenome | isolation source: Deep-sea hydrothermal vent chimney 1 | place: Pacific Ocean: Juan De Fuca Ridge
AGCTGATTGAGTCCCATTGGGATGACATTGCCTCCTATTGCCATCCCGAGAACAAGGTCAGTCGGGGATTGGTCGAAGGGGTCAACAACAAAATTCGGGTTCTACAACGACGGGCCTATGGCTGTCGTGATGAGGACTATCTCAAGCTGAAAATCGTTGCATCATTTCTTCCGCCACTACCCAGAAATGCCAATATCAACCCACACGTTTCCGCGTAGACCCTCAAATTTAATGATAGAGTCGAAGATAGCAGACAATCAGGCCGCCGCGTGACTTATTCGACTAAACACCAGATTTACAATAATCTCTGTTTTCTTTAACTATTGCTTAAATATTCAACCAGGCTCCCTATTTACTATTTAAAAGTATTAAATGTTAACCTTATTTGCTAAATACCATAGTGGTATTATACAAAACATATGAATATAAAAGTTCTGAATATATCTAGTAATTACCCTAATACGGTTCAGCCACGTAATGGTATTTTCATCGAGCACCGTGTACGTCATCTAGCAAAGTCGGGACAAATCCAGGTTAAAGTGATTGCACCTGTACCCTGGTTTCCTATGAATAACGGATGTTTTGGAAGATATGGCATCTATGCAGATGTTCCTCGCACCGACAAACGCTACGAGATCGATATACTATATCCTCGATATCCCGTTATTCCAAAAATTGGAATGAACCTCGCACCCTTACTATTTGCATATTCACTGATACGCCCGATAAACAAATTAATTCGTTCAGGGTATGATTTTGACATAATCGATGCTTACTACTTCTACCCTGATGGCGTAGCTGCAGCATGGCTGGGACGACATTTCAAAAAACCAGTCATCATAACGGCACTGGGCAGCGATATTAATCTGATTACCAAATATCGCCTGCCCCAAACCATGATTCGCTGGGCCTCAGAACAAGCAAGCGGAATCACTTGTGTTAGTCATGCCTTAAAGAAGAAATTAAATGAATTTGCTCCAGTCAATAAAAAAACCAGAGTCATCCGTCACGGGGTTGATTTCGAACTCTTTTCACCACCAGTTCAACGCTCTAGCATCAGAACTAAACTAGGGTTTAAACGTACCACCCTGCTTTCTGTCGGCCATCTCATTGAGCTTAAGGGGCACCATCTGGCTATTCAGGCCATGATTGAACTTACCAATATGGAGCTTGTCATCGCTGGTCATGGTCCAGATGATGGACATCTACGGAGTCTGGCAAAGGAAGTTGGTGTGACAGATCGAGTTAAATTTCTGGGGCATGTGGATCAGGAGGATTTACCCGCTTACTACGGTGCCGCTGACGCATTGGTGCTAATGTCGAGTAACGAAGGTATTCCCAATGTGCTGCTCGAAGCAATGGCCTGTGGTACTCCGGTTATAGCCACCTCGGTAGGTGGTATACCAGAGGTTATCACGGTACCTGAAGCTGGAGTGCTAACTAAAGAGCGTAGCCCTGATAGCCTGGTTCAGGCCGTCAAGCTGCTCTTTTCTAATTCAATCAACCGCTCAGCGACACGCAGATTCGTCGAGCAGTTCTCCTGGGAAGATACCACAGAAAAACATCTTGCCTTGTTTGAGGAAATTCTATCTAGCCGTGCACATTCGTAACTAAGTCTAGACCAACCTCACATAACATCTTAGCGCTCACTCTAGCTTACCTAAGAAATAATTCTGCGTCTTGCAAACACCATAAATAGCAGGAACAAAGTTTCCAGTAAATTCAGCGCCCCTCCGCCGCCGCTTGCATCGCTAGCTTCCGTATTACTTCCGGTACTGGATCCTGTGCTACTTCCGGTACTGGATCCTGTGCTGCTTCCGGTACTGGATCCTGTGCTGCTTCCGGTACTGGATCCTGTGCTGCTTCCACTGCTCTTTTCACTCTGAGAAATAACTAAAACCGAGTACATGCTACGACCTCCGCTGCCCTCATTCGATCCGAGAGTTATTCCACCAGCCGAAAAATCTCTTTCATAGAGCCGCAAGGTAGTATCAGATGTTCGAAGTTCAACACCCGTGTCTATCCACGAGGATAACCATGTTGGTCGCACAGAGCTTCGTTTATCATATGCTACATATACAGTAACCGCCTGATTTACACTAAATGACAAGAAACCATTACCTGTCTGGGTCTTATCATCATTTGCGGTACGGAGGTAATTTACAGCCGAAAAATCTGATGGTACGTTTGTATAAGTAAATGACCTATCAATATAAACCTTCTCCCCTACAGCCAAATTAGCCCATTCATAAGTGGTAGGAGTGGTATTACTGATCAACAAGGAGGCTGCAAAGACAAAATCAGATTGACTATTAGACAGGATTTCATTTTTTGCGCCAGATCTGTCGGTAACGTTGTTAACGGTGAGTGAATAACTCATCCCCTCAATTAAGCTTGTTGTTGTCAAGACGACAGTTGTTTGTTCACTATCCAATGTGGCACCTGTAACTTCGATTCCATTATTAACAATATAGTTGCTTGCAGTCTGGCTGCTTATTGAATCTACCCGCTCGTTAAAAACTACTGTTACTTTAGTTGGGTCACCAATAGCACTCACTGACTCAATTCCAGGTGCGGTTATATCACCTAATGTTCTAGCGTTGACTTCAGCACTTTTTGTTCCTTCGAGGCCTGAGCCATTTACAGCAGATATTCGATAGTTATAAGTAGTGAGTTCTTTTAAACCACTATTCCTGTAACTAGTCTTTGAGGTCGAAGCAATTTTTAGCCCATTGCGATAAATATTGTAACCGGAAATTCCACTATCGACATCAGTGGCACTAGTCCAGACAAGGTCAATCTGAGAATCATTTATCACCCCAGCAGCTGTTATCGCCGGTATAGTTGGAGCTGTCATATCGAGAGGTCGAGCACCATATGTAGGGATGGATTTTCCTCGTTCCAGGGCACCGAGATCAGGTCCGTTGCCAATATAGTCATCGTTAATATTAGGCAGGATACGTCCAACATCAATTGCATTGGAGCTAGCGATAAGGGTTAGATCAACGGGTTCTCTAAAAGTATTCTTATCTGGAGATACTTCAGTCAAAATCGGCACATTCGCCTGAAAGATTGATGACGTTAAAAGTCGACCATTTGCTTCATAAGGCGATCTAGCCTGTAAATCACCAAAGTTATTCCACCGTGTGCCAAATCTATATTGCCCATCTGGATACCAACCATTGTAGTCAATTTCACCCAATGTAATAATGGAAGACATATCGACCCCATTATCGGTACCAATAGTTAAATTGTTGAAAAACTGGAAATTAGAAATTCTGGGAGAATATTGTAACCATGCCCAGCCTGCTCGAACTGCCGTATTGTTAAAAATATAGAAACCACTCGGTGCATTATTGAGCTTGTATGGCGCGTTTTTTTGATTATAAAAAATGTTCTGAAAAACATAAATCGGACCACCCCATACTGGCTGCATACTCACACCAGATCCGCTATTTATAATCTGATTTCGAAAAACTCGAATATTCCTGTGCCCCTCATCTAGCTCCATGCCATCATCACCACCCCAAAGAACCTGATTACCATAGAAATCATTCGCTAAAGTAGGAATATCAGTATTACGAGCAAATCCAAGTGAATCACCAAAACCTGAAAGTGTGTTGTTACACACCACATGCCCACTGCCCGTAATAACAATACCTTCCATATCCCAGGTTGCATTACTCGTATCAGGCCAGACAGCTCTACCTTCAAGAATATTGTCACAAATATAGAAATTTCGATGTGTGTAATTTTTGGCCTTGATGCCTTTATCAACATTTGCTAATCGAGTGTACCGAACAACTACATCAGTCGCATCACCAGGCATACGAATTCCATAATCACTACCCGTTATTGTTAGGTTTTCTACATACACATGTGAGGCAGCGATATCAATACCAGTTCGCAATCCTGCCGCATCAATAATCACACCGGCCCGTGTTTGCCCTCGAATAAATATTGGGTTTGTTTCAGTACCACTATTGTTGACAGTAATCGAACCAACATAAGTATTATTGGCTAATGTAATAACATCACCAGGCTTAGCCGCTGCCACTGCTGTTGTAAGTTCAGCCATATTTGAAACATTGACAATTCGCGAAACAAGGGGAGCAGCCATAGGATATGGCCGAGTGCGCATTGTAATAATCTGAACGTTGTCGCCATTAACACCATCTGGATCCACAACCTCGACCTTGAACTCATAAGAAGACTCTGGTTCTAAATCAAAGATGCTTCCAGCAAATTGATTTGCAACGGTAAATAATTGTGTATCATTACTAAGTGTATCGGGACGAACACGTAATAGCGGTAGTGCATCTTTCCAGGTGGTAGCACCCTGTTTCCGAAAGGATACCCGTGCTTCTGCGTTGTAATTATCGTCACCACTAACAATGGGGAGAGAGACACCCAGGCAGCAGATAGTGGGTGGATCCGATTCCAGCGTCCCAACTGTGATAGCTGTTTCAGCGTGGATGCTCTGTACCAGTACTAATAGCGCTATGCCCAGCAGGGGGAAAAAACTGTATTCTCGATTAATAGTCATCTAGATTTAGTTCCTACGTCTAGTAATTTCTGTATTGAAGGCTCTATACAATGTGTATGTTGAGACTGAAGGCCAAAATATATCGATAACCATGTGAATGCTCAGTCTGCCAGTTTACTTCATGTTACGTGCATTATCGGAAATTTAAGGTCAAAACTATATCTAAACATTGAGGTACCGTTCACAAAAGATGAAGACGGTTACAAATAGTGGGAAATAGGTCGCAGTTTCGCCAGGGATGCTTCGGGATATACCGGCTTTTTGCTATTTGAATCTAATTTTGAGTCATTGTTATTTCTGGACTAAACAAATTTAATTTTAGCCCTTTACCATTATAAATAATGTGGTTTTATTCGGGTGAAATGGTAATTTGGGCGTTTAAAGTGTCTCATAGACCGCTCGATACCCATCAACCATAGATTTCAGACTATATGCAGATATGGCTTTTTCTCTTGCTGTTCTAGCATGCTTCTTCACAATTTCAGGTTCATTTACGTATTGGAAAATTGCCTCAGCCATAGCCTCCGGGTCATCTGCTGGCACTAGTTGACCTGTCAGCCCGTCTTCCACGATCTCAGGAGTCCCCCCTACTCTTGTAGCCACTACAGGTAAACCACTTGCCATCGCTTCTAGCAACGTGTTTGAAATACCCTCACGGCGGGAGGGGAGCACGAATAAATCAAAACTATTATAGAATAGTGCCATATCATTACGAAATCCCGCTAACCACGCTAATGTCTGCATATTTGCTTTCTGGAGTATGCTTTCAATCTCGGTTCGCAGACTCCCATCGCCCACAATTACCAGGCGAAGAGAATCACGTAGTTCAGGATGTAACTCCAGGATGTGTACAAATGCCAGCGTCAATGTAACTTGATCTTTCACAGATTCAAGCCTCCCAACAGTCCCGAGAATAAATCCATTTTTAGGCGCAAACCCTGATGGCAGTTCAGTTTTAAAACTTTTTCCGGGACAAAAGGTATCTGTATCCACCCCATTATAAATTAGTGCAATTTTTTCATCCGGAATTCCAATTGTCTGGTTGAGCCACATAGATAAATCGAGTGATACAGCAATATATCGATCGACCAGTAGTCTGCTAAGCCGTCTTAACATATTGTATTTTTGATGCTTACCTTCTATCTCCCTAATATCCAATCCATGTTCACTATGCACTAATCGAGTCACACCAGCTAATGCTGCGGGTACTAGCATATCGAGTGTAGGAATATTACGAGTATGGACAACATCAGGTTTTATTTTTCTCAACAGACGCCAAACTCGCAGATAGGCCCCAATATCTTTTCCTTCCTTTTTACCAATATCATAAATTTCCACATCATGACGATGAATACGCTTTTGAAAATCTGTGGGCGATTGTAATGAGAGGATAGCATGTCGATACCCATTAAACGGCAGGTTGTTAATAAGATTAACCAAACCATTTTCTAACCCCCCAACGTCAAGTTTAAATATAATATGGCAGATAAATAATTTCTTTGAGCGAGTTCCATTATTTAATTTATCTGAATCAGAGCTATATTGTTGAGTCTGCCATTCGTCGGCCATAAGTTAATTACTCTTCACTAAAAGTTTATTAAACCCTAAAATACGATTACTATATCTTAAACCACAGGCTTCATTATAAAGCTATATCACATAGAACCATATGCCAAAAATGTATTTTAATATAATCATACTTAGCAACCCTTACATTACATCCCTTCATCTCTGCGTATTCCGTCCCATCATGAACACCCATTCTGGAACAAGATGAACACGGATTCTGTTTTATCGTAAACACCTGTTCTGGTTTTATCTGAACACTTTTTCTGGATTTTCAGAATCAGTTTCACCGGCCAAAATCCGTGTTCACAATGTTTCAAAACCCCTCTAACGTATTGATTTACTTTAATACTGGTATGCTTACTCTTTTCTGTGAAGCAGAGAACATGCCGGTGGTAAGCAAGTGGTTATAAATGCGTAAAATCAGAGAAGTACTACGCCTGTCTCATGAGGCAGGATTAGGTCAGCGTGGCATTGCCTGATCCTGAATCTGGGCTGGGCACGGTCTCCACTTACCTCAGCAGGTATTCAGCTGGCCGCTTCCAGAGGAAATGACGGGCGCACACTGGGGCGCCTGTTGAAAGCCGCCAAATTCAAGCTGCAAGCCCACCCCGAAGATATTGATTACCGTTTCCACCGGCTACGGTTAAACGTTAGCTGTGTGCTGACGACTTAAGCCTGCCGATATGGTTTATCGATGCATTATTTTCGCACCTCTGATCTTAGACGACTGGGGTCTGGAGAAAATGACTCTCCGTCAACGTAATGATTTTCTGGAAATCATGAAAAATCGCCGTAGCCTTCGATCCACCTTGTTCATCAGTCAACTCCCCATCACTCAATGGCATAATACCATCGGTGATGCCACTCTGGCCGATGCCATTCTTGACCGGCTATTGCGTAACAACCACAAGTTGAAACCGAAAGGAGAATCTATGAGAAAGACAAAGTGCAAAATCGATGCAGATGGACGCTCAACTTACTAACATCCATATGCATACATTAGGCGATTCAGGTATTCACTATGACCAGAATGGTGTGTTCATATTTGCCAGAATATGCAGTCTCTAGCACTTCAACAAAACCTGTAAAATAAGTTCTTATAACACTCTCATCAACCTACAAATAATTGCATCTCATATGATATTTTTGTTCTTAGCCTACCTAAAAATAGTTTTTTCATCAACTTTTAATAAGCTTATTTCTGTTACAATATTCACTTAATTATTTCTCTAAATTAAAGTACCTTCTAGTGGTGACTAGGCCTTGTCAAGGCGGTATTATTAAGTGCCTTTACTACTCGCCAAAAATACGGCTGTCTATATGGGGCCTCAAAATCAAACTAATTCGGTGACACAATATGCCAAAAATACTAATAACTGGCGGACAACAGCGTGAAAATGGCTTCGAGCTTGGGGAAGGGAAGTACTACAAAGCAGCTAAATTGCTACGATTAGACACTGAAACAGGCGTATTTGAAGAACTCTTGAGCTTTACTGACGGCAAAGAAAACTATCCCGATGAGTATCCCAATCTTGAATTTACTGTTGGCGCAGTAGAAGATGACAAACTTTGGCTACCAACCGATACCGAAGTAAGACTATATAACTATCCTGATTTAGAACTACTAAAAATAATTTCATTTCCTTTTTTCCACAACATACACCACGTTGCAGCTTTCGATGATCATATTGCAGTTGTGTCTACTGGACTAGATCTGATAGTTCTATTATCTCGAGATACGCTTGAACCTGTTGAGTTTATTAATACAGAAGGCAAAGACCCCTGGCACCGATTCTCAAAGAACACCGACTACCGGAAGATCCACTCAACACGACCGCATGATAGCCACCCCAATTTCATTTTTAAGCTGGACGGTGATTATTGGGTCACACGTTGTACCCAGGAGGATATCGTTTGCTTACGTGATATAACAAAGCGTGTAGACATTAGCCGAAAAAAAACAATTAGTATTCATGATGGTCTAATCGTCGATGGCAAAATTTATTTTACTGAAGTGGATGGAACGATAGTAATAGTTGACGCCAAAACACTTTCAATTGTGGAAACTATTGATCTGGCCCAGCTTGACGGGAAAAAAAGTTTAAAAGGCTGGTGCCGAGGCATACTCTATGAAGATGATATTTTTTATGTGGCATTTTCACGTTTACGTAAAACAAAAAACAAAAAGAAACTAGATTGGATACGTAAAGCTGCAAATAAAAACATGGGAAGTTCTGATGCATTAATAGTCGCTTACGATCTAATAAAAAAGAGAAAACTTGGCGAATGGAAACTACCTACATCAAGTATCGACGCGATATACGGACTACTACCTGAACCATCCAGCCAGGCTCATGAGACTGATAAAAACGTGTTGCTAAAACAACAAAATCGTATCACTTGATGGAACTGCGTTCTAAAGTGCTAACCGGCATGAAGTGGGTGGCCGGTGCCAAGATGGCAAGTCAACTCTTTAGCTGGACTGTCACGTTAGTTGTCGTGCGCCTTTTATCGCCTGCCGACTATGGCCTTATGGCTCTGGCCACACTGGTCCTTTCGCTTCTCACATTACTGGCTGAAATGGGGTTGGGTGCAGCAATAGTTCAACGAACAGATTTAACAAAACAACAAATACGGCAATCATTTGGGTTGATATTGGTTTTAAATTTTTCCTTATGTGTATTGCTAAATCTATCTGCAACTACTATAGCCTCTTTTTTTGGAGCGGAACAACTCGGCCCTGTAATTCAACTTATGTCGGTCGGCTTTGTTATATCTGCATTTATTATCATCCCCGACGCACTTTTAGAAAAAGAACTCAAATACAAAAGTAAATCTCTCGTTCTGTTGGTAGCATCACTATTTGGAGCAATTATTACACTTACTTTGGCCTTATTGGGACATGGCGTATGGTCATTAGTTTGGGGTCAAATTGCTATGATTTTAGTAAAAACAGTAGGGCTGAATATAATACGGCCACTCACTTACCGTCCATCTTTTTCACTCAATGGTATGAAAGAAATTATATCGTTTAGTAGTATGGTTGCTGCGGAACGGTCTATTCTCCTCCTGTATAGCCAGGCAGATACCTTTATTGTCGGAAAAATTTTTGGTAAAGATTTACTGGGAATTTATTCAGTTTCTATGCATCTTGCTTCCTTACCGATGCAAAAAATATCTGGCATGATAAACCAGGTAGCATTTCCCGCCTTCGCGACTATTCAGTCAGACAGTGAAAAGATAAAGCATTACGTACTTAAAGTCGTTCGAATTATAAGTTTCATGACCTTTCCAGTTTTCTGGGGAATTTCCTGTGTGTCACCAGAAATCGTAAAGGCGTTGCTGGGAGTTAAATGGGAAGAAGCCATAATTCCTTTACAGATACTTACTCTGGTAATGCCGATACGAATGATTGGCAATATGTCGTCACCGATACTTCGCGGCATTGGGCGTGCAAATGTGGCTGTTGTGAATCTTATAATAGCATCCATTATCATGACTATATCATTCCTTGTTGGAACGACATGGGGAATATTGGGAGTAGCTCTTGCCTGGCTTCTCACTTACCCGATAGTATTTTTAATATTAATGCATCGTGCAGGTAAAGTCTTAAACGTATCACTAGTAGAAATAATTCGGTCTATGATAAGACCTGCATTGGCCGCCACAGGCATGTATACGGTGGTTATATTAACTCGCTCACTACTTCCCGAGCAATTCGAGCCAATATTACAATTGATCGTACTTGCTATAGCTGGAGGAATTAGCTACGCCACATTTATATTTATAATAGCAAATGATGTCAGCAAAGAAATATTAGGATTTGTTCGAAAATAAAAAGTAAAAATCTACGTCCTAAGAATGTGAATTTTATTGTTGCCTTTTTTAAACCATTTAGTCTAAATCCAGCTCAAGGTTCCTTTTTAATTTCTTCTGATATTTTACATACTGGCGTATCAGTTCTGCATCAACTCCCGCCGTATCAACGCAGTAGAGCTTGGCCCCAAAATTATTGCCCAGTACGGTTTCTCTTTACTCATACCCCAATTCTCCCTCTAATACTCTGTATCGTTATTTCGGCATCCATACAATATGATACTGACAATGCCATCCAGGTAGATATAGACAAATTCATCCTCGATGGGCTCTGCGTACACCAATATTCAATGTGCTTGTATACCCTCTGGTTAATCTTACTGAGCCTGCCTGATGAAACTCGCATCCCCCACAGAGCTTCTGTATATCTTCGACCCGCCGAGCGGATACCCACGCCAGATACATCTGAAAGATCGCTTCTTCAATGGAAATATCCCGGCGATGGTAGCGCTCGATAATCGCCGTCTCGCAGGTCTGTTTCCTCAGTTTTGGCATCTTCACCTCAATCTCGCCCATTTTAACCTGCTATTTACGCGTATAGTTACCGGGGCTCACATATCGACCCGGTCCGGACAACGCTTATAACGCCGGACCTTGCACATCTCATCCAGATGGCCCGTATCTCACTTTCATCAATCCTGATTACTTTACTCAACGGTTTTGTGGTATCTTTTTTCATGGGCTCCTCTTCGATCTGGTTTGTCTTTTCGCGATTACAACTTTATTAGACCTGGACCAGCTGTCTGATAGCCACACGTTTTGATTGTTCAACATTATTGACGACTTTAACCGAGAAGGGCTGGGGATTGAGGCTCACTTCTCACTGTCTGCAATGCGCGTTATTCGCACATTGGGGCAAATCATCAAATGGCGAGGAAAGCGCGGTAGACTGCGTATGTGGAGCGTTACAACCGGACAGTACGCTACCGCTGGCTGAGCCAGTGCCTGTTTGACTCGATCGAGAGGTACAGGACTATACGACACGGTGGCTCTGGTTCTACAATAATGAACGGCCCGATAAGGCCAATGGTGGCTTACCACCGAAACAAATGCTAATAGCAGCAGCATGAACTCTACTTTTGATGACGGCTAATTACCATACCACCCGCTCTGAGGGTAGTTATTGTTTTTTTCTAATCAGAACAACATGACAATAGCGATAAAACAAAATTTCATGCGCTTGATATTGATATATCTGGGAGTTACCAGTTTAATTGCACATATAAGTTTGGTTCTTGGTTATTGCTATGCAAGTTTATATTATGGATTCAGCGTTAGTGAGTTTATAGAAAAAGCAGGCTGGGAATTAGAAAAAAAAATACCTCAAATAACAGCAAAAAATATTTATCTATCTAAGAGTAAAGATATATATTTCGATGGAAAGCTACGGAAGTTGCACCCACGGATTATATTACCGCTGTTATCGAAATGGGATGGCAGAAGCGTATCAAATTTAATGCGTACTAGAAGTATGCAGTATTCAAAAAATGATCTTAAGAATTCAAATCCATGTGGTAATAATACTATAACAGCTATTGCCGCATGTTGGATTGCTAAAGGAAAAACAAAAACAGCCGAGAAACTTATAGATCGGATGTTAGCATTTAAAATAACCGATCCACATGATGTCGGCAAGTATGGGAATGCATGGGAATATGCTCTTGCCTATGATTTGTTACGTACATATCCAGGATTAAGAAAAGAACATATTGAAAAATTTGAAGATGTCATAGAGCAGGCGTTAGCTAAATACATAAAGATACTTGATAATGATAGTGCATCTTTATGGCATGGTCGAACGACACTTTCATCGATAGCATGGTTATGTGCTGTAGTTTTAGAGCCTAATTCGAAAGTACGTAAAGATCTTATTTTGCGTGCTCAAATACATTACCTTAATGTGTTACGTGCTATTGAACTAACAGAGGCATGGCCAGAAGGTTATAATTATTGGATACAATCCCGTGCATTTTTATTTGTATTAGCTTCATCTGCATATATTAATGGACTAGAAAATAGTAGCAACGTATCTCGGATTCGACATGTTTTGAAACGAATAGGACTTTGGCAGATATATGCTACAAGGCCAGATAATAAAATTGAAGGATTTGGTGATGAAGGTTCACGTGTCGATCTTAAAGATGAATCCCGACGTGTTATAGACATAATTGCACAAGCCACACAGGATGAAATCATTGCTATGTATTCGCGGTACATAGCTAATCTGCATGGTTCTGCAAGTTATTACTCAGGATATCGATGGGGTTTTAGATTATTTAATGACCCAGGGTTAACATCAAATTTACCCATGCTACCTGGGTTATCTTTTTTAGAAGGAAAATTGCCATATGCGGATGTGTTTGGGAAAGGGGCAATGAATCTTTTCTATTTACATTCTGGCTGGGATAAAGATAGTACATTTATAAGTTTTAAAGCTGGTCATACTTTCACCCATCATGGACATTATGATGCGGGTCACTTTACTATATTTAAAGGTAACCCTTTAGCCATAAACAGTAGTGTTTATGCTAAATTTACAAGTGAAAACAGGTTAAATTATTCTATCCGTACAATTGCAAAAAATAGCTTATTAGTGCTTAAACCTAATGAAAAGGTAAGGCCGAATAAATTTTTCCAGGATAATGTGGCAGATGGTGGGCAAAGAATTACAATGCCGACAGGTAGCGCAATAACAAGCGTTGACGACTGGAATGAAAATATAGGTGCAAGACGACATTATGAAGCCGGATCTTTGATAAATTATGAATATATAAAAGATAAATACATGTATATTAAATCTGATTTAACACGGGCATATAATAACGATATATATTCTAGTGCAAATGATGAAGGGAAAGTAAAGAAAGTAGAACGATCGTTACTTTATTTTCCGATATTAGATAAACTAATAATTTTTGATTTTATTGAGAGTATTAAATCAAATTATATAAAAAAATGGCTGTTACATAGTATTAATAAGCCATATTTTGCTAATGAAGTGGTGCTTAAAGGTGAACTGAATAATGGAATTTCAGAAAGCAAATCAAAGACTGGATATATTAAAAATTATGATTCATATTTATATTTGCAAAGAATATATCCCGATAATGGAGTTACCCGTTTGGTTGGTGGCAAAGATTTTCAGTATTATATTGAAAAAGATGCTGATGAAATGTTATTTAACGGAAAAAACTATAAGCATGGATCATCTAATAAGCCATGGTTTGATGTTGGGATGTGGAGATTGGAGATCCAACCAGAGTTTCCGAGAAAGAAAAATACATTTCTTATTGTGTTAACACCTAGTATTTCATCTAAGAAAATTATTCCTGCAGAACCTATTGCCATATCTAGTGTAAATGCAAATGCCATTAGATTGGCAAAGTCAAAAGCAATCGTTTTTATTTATGACAAAAGCATAAAAAAAATTGAAATGCTATTACCGGGAAAGATTAAAGAGTTATATTTATTTGGTATTCCATCAAATATAGCAATAAACATCGTTTCAGACACTAATAAGCAAAAAATATATTCTAATGCTAATGGTGTTGCAAAATTACAGGTAGATGCAACAATTCCAAAGGGTTCTAGAATTAATATTTTTTGGTAAAAATCGTGATTTTCAAAAACAAATAAAGCGATATTAATAGTGCACCGTTATGACATAATCAGACCTAAATTTTTTCATTAACAAAGTTAACAAGGCTATCAATTGTTTCAAATGTTTCAGCGCTAATTTCATCATCATCAACCATAAAATCATAATTTTCCTCAAGTGCTGTTATTACGTTCACAACGGCCATTGAATCAAATTCTGGTAGACCACCTAAAAGTTGGGTATCGTTATTGAGTTGCTCTGCAGGAACATCTAATTGTAATACATCTGCAAGTATCGACTTCACTTCATTTAAAGTGCTCATTGTTAATTTTTCCTTACAAAACAGTTAAAAATTTAAATGGCATATACCAAATCATTGTGGGACATAAATTTTGAGTGATAAACAGATACTTCATCTTTTATATAAAATAGACATCCAATATCATCTCCTATACCCCGCCCACTTATAATCATTATTTATTTAAGGTGGTATTTGCAATCCCAAATCGTATGACTGTCGTGCTTATAATTTTGTATTACATCAGCATATCACTCTAGCCCTGCCGCCTGAAGGCGTGGAATTTACGAAGCACCTATCGGAGACTTTAAAATAAGTGGTTATTCACTGATTCCTCTATCTGGCATTTCCTTAACTACACTTTTATTTTTAAGCGCCAATTCTTCCAGGACTCGGGGCTGAAACTCAGCCACAAAGTGATCAAGAAATTGCGTTGATTCTGCCAGTGAGCCTGAGATTTCAGATGTAATTGCAACAGCTATTGCAGCATTTTTTTGCTGCGAAAATTTCGATTCAACTTCAAGTAATTTAGCAAATAGTGTATTTGTTGTTGTTGTTCTACCAATCAAATACCAATTATACATTATTCGCGCACTCATTTTCGATGTCAGCTCAGTAGATTTAATTGACATATATAGGTTATTATTAAGTTTCAATTTTCCTGGTAATTCATTTTTCCTGCGAAATTGTTTTGCATCATAAAATCTGTTTATAGAACTTATCATTTCACTACCTTGTTTCTGCTTCTGATAATAAGCAAGGTAGACTTCTACCTTTTTCCCTGATTTACTATATGCAACTCTATACTCACGAGTTGCCCCATTAAAATGGGGCCTCCAAACATCAACGCTCTCATGGGGCCCTGACCAGCCTTTTTGGGTTAATTTTGGGATAGTAAAAGATTCATATATTTGACTATTACTTCTTTTATCTAGCCAGGCTAATGTAAGCGGCGCTATAAATAAAATTAGAAATACCAAGGATGCATATAGATAATTTCCTTTGTTTTCCGTTGAAATAATGGTTTCTTGATTGTTTATAGTTGATTGACTCACATCCTGGAACAATGAACCAAGCCAAAATAACAGAAAAATTACGACACCAAAAAAAAGCCAGCCGTATATTATATGATCAAATCCAACAGCATACTTGTAATCGCTATAATTCGCCAACAAAACGATACCATATGCACGTATGCCGTTTGCAATTATTGGCACAATCACTGTCAACGCCATAAAAAATAATCTACGCCAAATATTTCTATATATTAAATAAGCATATAGTGATCCAATTGCCAGTGTCGCAATAAGATAGCGTATACCACTACATGCTTTCGCTACTTCAAATGAACCACTTGGAATATAAAAATATCGCCCTTCTAGAACCACGGGGATATTACTCAACCGTAACAAGTATACTGTTATCGATGCCGTTATATCCTGCAAAACTGGTACAAGAAATTCTCCCATTGGTACAGCAAAAAATAAATAGGCCAGTGGAAATGCATTCTTTCTGATGAATTGATTACCTAATAATGACCACAAAATCGCCGGTATCATGGCAATAAAACTTAAATGCTGCAACAAAGCAATATTAGTTAGATAGCCTGCAATCCAAAAGTTAGTAATAATAAATAGCGTTAAAATACCCAGCATTGATATTTGTGGATACACTGACATACTTGCACTTCTATTTTTCCATAGAAGATAAGTGACAATGGGGAAAATGATAAATCCGTGTGTAAAAGTATCTGACCGCATCCAGATACCAACCATTCCATAGAAAGTCTGCCAATACACGACAAACAAAATGAACATGGAAACACTCGCTAAAACTATTGCGTGATACCAGGCATTTTTCTTTTCTATATTGTTATTCTGGTTATGTATTTTTGACTTTTGCATAATCTCGATATCTACTACTATTTAGTATAGAAATTTAATCGCCATACCATTTAATGCTATGCAATATTATGTCCTTGTAATAGATAATTAAGTTTTTCCAATTTACTTGTCCACGAATAATTATCAATAACTAGCTTTCTAGCTTCAGAATTCTTATTCTTCTTTTCAAGCAATTTTACCGCATATTTCGCATAATCATTCTCATTATTTGCGATAAACAGATGCAGCCCTGGAGTCGCACATATCCCCTCTGCTGCCGCAGAAGTCACTAAAACTTGTTTTGCTAATGACATTGCTTCAAGTACTTTATTCTGAATTCCTCTGGCAATCCGCATTGGAGCCACCACAAGATTTGAATAACAAATATATGGTCTTATATCAGATACTGAACCCGTTACAATGACATCAGATATTTTCTCTAGTGAACGAACTTCAGGAGTAGGATTGCTGCCAACGATATAAAATTGAATATTACTCAACTTTTCCCTGATGACCGGAAAAACATATTTAACAAACCATTTAACAGCATCCACATTGGCCCAATAATCCATTGCGCCAGTAAATACTATGATTGTTTTTTCAGAACAATATGGATTATGATATTCACCTAAAGGGCTAAAATACTCGGTATCCACACCATTAGAAAAAAAATCGATTTTATCATCTTGGGCAGGAAGTAAACTCTTTAGTAATCCCGCCTCTTCTTCCGACACAAGTGTAGTTTTGTCAAACAATGAAGCAATCATCCTCTCATATTGAAAAAGTTTCTCAGCTTCGCGTTTATAAATCCAGCTAGCAGGCCACTTTTTTGCATTGGCATATTGCCACCATTTATCTGAATCCACATCCACTAGATCCATTATTTTTAGCTGATTTTTCATTTTTTTCTCATCGATATACTGTGCCATTGGTGAAGAAAATGCCAGAATCTTATCGATAGGATTTCGTCTTACTGTATTATCCACCCATTCTCTAAAATATTTATTTTTATAATAAACAACAGACAATGCTTCACCTGTATACAAGCCAGTCAAACTTGATAATTTCATCTGCGCTGAATTTAATTTTATGAAAAATGAATCTTCGCAGCGTACTCTAAAATAATCTATATATTGCCAATCATTTTCATCATCAACAAAAGCACCAAGATATATTTTGTATTTACCGGAAAGATATTTGAAAATATTATATGAACGTATTTTGTCCCCCTTATTTGGCGGATAAGGTATCCTATGAACAAGATAAAGCAATGACTCCACTGCTAGTTAACCAAGATTTTTAGCAAAAAATGGGCCAATCGTATTTGCAACGGGGAGCGGTAATCGTTGCCATAATTTTATAAAAAGTTGGTACTTTGGATTCAGTGGATTAATGTCAGGCATTTTATCTGTGCCCACAAGATTATACTGATAGTGTAGAGGTTCAGGTGTAAAACCCCAATTTTTCTTAAAACTGTACGACCCTGTTCCTTTTTTGCTACGACCGTAATCGAATACTTTGTAACCTTTTTTACAAGCATCCTTCATTATGTCCCAGTACATAAAGTCAAATGCCTTATATTTTCTTGCCTCAAGCGTACCGCCTCCATAGTATGGCAATACTTCATCTCTAAAATAAAATGTCATAACAGTACTAACAGCAGTATCGTTATTGTATATTAGCCTAATTTCACACTTTTCTTTAAATACCGACTTTAATAATTTAAAGTATTTTTTCGAAAAAACAGGTGTTCCATGATTTCGGACACTTAGCGAATAAATATCATAAAAAGATTCAACATTTTCTGTGATTTCCGTTCTTAAACCAGCTTTAATCCCCTTTCTTACCATTGCACGCTGTTTTCTTGGAATGGTCATCATATTTTCCTCTGGATCAGAACTCATTTCTTTTCTAAAAGTTACATATAGATCTTTTTCAGGCCAGTTTTTATATTTATCCTTCAAATTTCGCGTTTCAAAATAGTCAACTTTTAGTTCCTTTGCAATACTACTTGCTTTTTCATATAACATCTCTAACGTTTTGTAATCATTTGCAATTGCACCACCATAAACACAGAACGGTGTTGAAACTAATGACTTACCAAATAAGATACTAGACACTTTTGCCATAGGTAGTAAACCAGTTATCTCATCATCTTGCTCAACAAAAAGGAAGTATGTTTCATGCCCAAATGATTCCTCTATTATAGTTTTCCAGCCCGCTTTATGGAAAAAAGTACTATTAGGATGACTCTCCACATAAGAGTCCCATTTCGAATAATAATCACTTGTTAAATTTTTAATCATATTTAAAAACTATCTCGAGTTTAGGGTAAACCCACCCTGTTCAGCCTGAAATTTTCAACCCAACCAGGATAATCCACTCATTGATTTACCGTGTATGATGTAGATTTATGCCACTTACTACTTAATCAGCAGCAAAGGATACTATCTTCTCTTCAAAGAAAGATCTGATGAGTTTTTTGTTTCATTTAATACCTTCTAAATCCAGAATGGCTCGGTTCATTAACGACTCACCTTTCATTAGTGAGTTCTTTTGATGTGTCGATATTCCTCATTTGA
>VAPK010216329.1_pt1 | contig 18346 bp, 12 predicted proteins | sample 3395031 | NCBI WGS metagenome assembly VAPK01 (sample SAMN08290443, study PRJNA428436) | hydrothermal vent metagenome | isolation source: Deep-sea hydrothermal vent chimney 1 | place: Pacific Ocean: Juan De Fuca Ridge
CCACCGGGGATATATAAAGCAATTTTTTCAATTGGCCTTTTTTCCTGCCAGCATAGAACCCCTTTTGAGGTTTGTACTTGAACCGGTTTTGAAATTTGTGATTTGTGAAATATTTCAATATTTTTTTTTGCGAATTGAATAGCTTTTTTGAATTCGTCAGAAACTAAATCATTTGATATTTCAATCTCTTCATTTGAAACCATTAGATCAACCACAACAACGTTGTCGTATTTTTTTGTATACTTTTTTAAGGCTAAATCCCCATTTAACTTAACATCTTTAAAAATTTGATTCGCTGTCTTTTCAAGGTATTTACTTGATTCTGCTGGCCTTTCCATTACTTTGGAGTCCTTCATCGAATTTGTATAAATATATTTTTTCATTATATCACCATTTTTTCGATTGGAACAATAAGTAAACCCTCAGCTCCATTCTTTTTTAAATCGTCTATTACTTCCCAAAATTTATTTTTTTCTATTACTGTATGAATAGAACTCCATCCCTTTTCAGCCAGTGGCAATATAGTTGGGCTTCTCATTCCTGGTAAAACAGAAATTATTTTATCAATTTTATTGTTGGGAACATTCATTAAAATATATTTAGATTTTCTTGCTTTTAACACAGATTGCAATCTAAAACGTAGTCTTTCTAATATTTCTCTCTTTTTAGCCGTAATCAATTCTGAAACAGCCAATACAGCTTCAGAAGTTAGTATCACCTCAACTTCCTTTAAATTGTTTTTGAATAATGTATTTCCGCTACTTACAATATCACAAATAGCATCAGATAGACCTATATTAGGCGCTATTTCTACCGATCCTGAGATTTGGTGTAATTCGGCATCAATTCCTTTTGTTTTTAAAAATTGATTGAGTGTGTTAGGATAGGATGTTGCAATCTTTTTTCCTTGAAGATCAGCAATAGACCTATATTCCAAACTTTTTGGTACTGCAAGAGATACTCTGCACTTTGAAAAAGATAACTTTTCAAGTATTTTAATATTATCTTTATTTTTCTCGATGAGTAGATTTTCACCAATAATAGCTATATCAACAACTCCATCTTTTAAATATTGAGGTATATCACTATTTCTTAAATAAAGTACTTCCATTGGGAAGTTTTCTACCGTAGACTTTAATTGATCTAATCCATTTCTTATAGAAATCCCACATTCTTTTAATATTTTTAAAGAATCTTCATGCAGTCTCCCTGATTTCTGAATTGCAATTTTTAATTTATCCATTTTAATGATTAAGTGTTCAAGCACTAAAAATGGACATAAAAAAACCCGTTTGAAGTACTCAAACGGGTTTTATATATCTTGATTTTACTCCAATCATATTAAGCTCGCTTGATGGCCAGTATAAATATGATGATGAAATAAAATATAAGTTTTCATTTATTTAATAATATTGGACAAATGTAAATAGATTTTTTAATAAAACAATTTTTCTTTGCATATTTTTCAATTTTCCTTGTCTTTTAGTTTAGCATGTGCAAAACCTTCATCCCACCAAATTTTCATTTTTTCTTTTTCGAATATCAAAGAATTGGTAGTAAGAACGGTTGGGGTATAGTACAAATTTAATTTTATATTCTTATGATTAGCAGATAATTTACCAATAGAGATATTGTGTTTTTCAATAAATATTTTCATAAAATCGAACAAGTTTAAAACCAAACCAAATGGGTTTCTGGATGGCATTCTATTCAATTGATTGACTTCCGTTTCCAAAATTATAGCATCAATTTCGGTTGCTCCCTGACGAATTGCTTCCTCAATTGGTACCAAACTAGCAAATCCGCCATCAGCGTATTCGCAATTATTTTTTACCAGTAAACTCATAAATGGAATATAATTACTAGAGGCCCAAATCCAATCTCTAAAATCATCATTGCCATTTTCCTTTACCGATTTAAATTCAACTTGATTGCGGGTTAAATTAGAAACTGTAACAAATACCTTTTTCTCAGATTTCCTTATTTCATCTAAATAGATGTCAACAATTTTTTTGTTGATCATTTTTTTGAGGTTCATACTTTCCCCAAATGTTTTACTTCCTCTAAAAAAATTTAAAATAGTATTAAAATGATTGATACTCACAGTTTTATGACCATTTACTTTTTTAATTTTAAACGGGCAATTACTGAAAATTGTAGATTGACTAACATCTGAGTACAATTCTTTCAATTCTTGAACCTTTCCCAAAGCCAAATGAGAAACCATTAAGCTTCCTGTAGAAGTTCCAATAAACAAGTCGTAAGATCTCTTTTTCTCTTCTATTAAAAATTGTGCCACTCCCCCAGCAAAAGCCCCTTTACTACCTCCACCGGAAATTACTATTGCCTTCATTTACAAGAATTTTGTATAGTTTGTCTAAAATAAGTAAAAAACATTTCAAAAATCATCACTTAGTATAAAAAATAATTGGTTTATGTTTTCGAAATCTATTACATTTGAAGAATTTTTTATCAAAAAAATGATTAAACACTTCCTATTTTACTTTCTCCTGATATTTATTGCCAAGGAAACTATAGCTCAAAATATGGCAAAGATGAATTTAAAATTTGAAGAATTTTCAATTGTCAATTCAAGTATCAGAGCAATAGAAGTTGAGAATGATTCAACTCTTTGGTTTGCTGGATCTAACGGTAAATATGGAAAAATTGTCAATAATGAAATACAATTGGATTCAATAAGTTACCTAGATAAAAGCTTGCACTTTAGATCGATTGCTTTTAATGGTTCCAGTATTTTTATTTTAAGTATTGAGAATCCTGCTGTGCTTTATAAAATAAATACTACTGTTAATGCTTTGGGTAAGCCTGAGATAGTTTATAAAGAAAAACATGAAAATGTATTTTATGATTCTATGACTTTTTTAGATCAAAAATACGGTATTGCTATGGGTGATCCAATTGGAGATTGCTTTTCTGTAATTTTAACATCCAATGGTGGAGACACATGGGAAAAAATTAGTTGTGAAAATTTACCGAAATTGGTAAAAGATGAAGCAGCTTTTGCAGCAAGTAACGGTAATATAGCAATAGTCGATAAAAATATATGGATAGTAAGCGGTGGCTCCAGATCCCGTATTTTTTACAGTAAGGATAGAGGAAAGAACTGGTCGGTTATTGAAAGTCCGATTACGCAAGGTGGAAAAATGACTGGCATCTATACTGTCGATTTTTATGACAAAAATCAAGGAATTATTATGGGCGGGAACTGGGAAGACAAATCCGATACAAACAAAACTAAGGCTATTACTAATGATGGAGGGAAAACATGGAAATTAATTGGCAATAATCAAATACCAGGGTATATAAGCAGTGTTCAATACAGACCAAAGACAAAAGGGAAAGAGGTTTTTGCAGTTTCGACCGAAGGTATATTTTCATCAAACGATAAGGGATTATCCTGGAATAAAATAAGTGATCAAGGTTTTTATACTATTCGATTTATTGATAAAAATACAGCCTGGTTGTCGAAAAATAATCAAATCGTTAAAATGCATATCAACTAAAAAATTCAGGAATGAAACATTTTATTTTTATAATCATCTTTTTATTACTTCTAAATAGTTGTAAAAATGATACTATTTCAGATAATTTTGAATGCAATACAACAAGTCATTTTACCGATTCTAAAAAGTATCATGACGTTTTAAGAAAATTTAAGGTTGACATTCCAAAGCACTGGAAAACAGAACTTTATTTTGATGAATATCAATCCGAATTATATAGTGCAGACACGACAAAAGAGTTGTCTGACACTTATATTATAGATCTGGCATGGCATCAGGGTGAGTTGATTTTCGACAAAGAATTTGAAGAGAAAATATTAGAAAATCTAACTGAAATTGAGCATTTAGAAACTGTAAGTTCTGGATTTAGTAATTTTAAAAGAAGAAAAGCCTATTACAATTTATCTGTTGGTAAGAATACAGATATAACCTATCATTACCTGCAAATTTATATGATGTATAATGTAGATTCTTATTATATTTTTAATTCTAAAATTTACGGGGATGATTTTGTAAATGAAAGAATATGCGAATCTATTTCAATATTTGAAAATATTAAATTTACCGATTGATATTCTAATTTATATAAATAACTATTTTTGATTTGAAATAATAAAAAAATTGTAGGTTTCTATTGGATTAATGTTAATTATACAAAGGATAAATTGAGATTATATACTATTTTTAATAAAAATTTTCATTATGCAAAAAACAATTGATCGTTTTATAAAATACGTCAAAATAGACACACAATCAGATCCTGATAATTCGGCATTTCCAAGTACAGACAAACAATGGAATCTGGCAAATTTATTGGTTGAAGAGTTAAAGGAAATTGGAATGAAAGAAGTAAGCATTGATGAAAATGCTTACGTTATGGCTACATTACCCAGCAATTCCAACAAAGAAATTCCAACAATTGGATTTATTGCTCATTTTGATACGAGTCCTGACTATTCGGGATCCCATGTAAATCCGCAAATACATACAAATTATGACGGTAAGGATATTGTATTAGATGCAGATGAAAATATTATTTTATCACCTGAATATTTTGAAGACTTATTACTCTATAAAGGTCAGACATTGATTACTACCGATGGGTCAACCCTCTTAGGTGCAGATGATAAAGCTGGTATTACCGAAATTATGTGTGCTATGGATTATTTGATAAATCATGGTGAAATTGAACATGGAAAAATAAGAGTTGGGTTTACACCAGATGAAGAGGTTGGTAAAGGAGCCCATAAATTTGATGTCGAAAAATTTGCAGCAGAATGGGCATATACCATGGATGGCAGTCAGGTTGGTGAATTGGAATATGAAAATTTTAATGCAGCCGGAGCCAAAGTTACCATAAATGGTAAAATTGTTCATCCTGGATATGCCAAAGACAAAATGATCAATTCTATGCTTATTGCCTCAGATTTTATAAATGGTTTACCTAAAAATGAAATCCCTCAGAAAACCGAGGGTTATGAAGGCTTTTTTCATTTACATAGGATGAATGGATCGGTGGAAAAAACAGATTTGGAATATATCATTCGCGATCACGACATGGATCTATTCCTGAAAAGAAAACAACAATTCAATGAACTGGCAATAAAAATGAATAAAGAGCTTGGAGATGATACCATCGAAGTTGAGATTAAAGATCAATATTTTAATATGCGCGAAAAAATCGAGCCGGTGATGCATATTGTAGATATCGCTGAGATGGCAATGAAGGAACTGGGTATAAATCCATTAATTAAAGCAATACGTGGTGGTACAGATGGTTCTCAACTATCTTACAAGGGGTTACCCTGTCCCAATATTTTTGCCGGTGGTCATAATTTTCATGGGAGATATGAATATGTACCGGTTGAGTCTATGCAAAAAGCTACTGAAGTTATTGTTAAAATTGCTGAACTAACAGCAAGAAAAATTTAATTTCCTTAAAACCAAATTGCACAAATTATATTATGTTGTTTAATTTGACACAAACGAGTGTATTATATTCTTTTCATATAGCGAGTTAAGAAGATTTAATTATTTTTGAAAAAAATACAATTCAGAATGGATAATAATTTTTTGATTTCGTTGACTAAAAAATACGAAAGCCCAATTTATGTTTATGATGCAGAAAAGATCATATCTCAATACAATAGGTTACTACAAGCATTTTCTTCAGTAAAAAAGTTAAAAATCAATTATGCCATGAAGGCTCTTTCTAATATAAGTGTCTTAAAAATTTTTAATTCATTGCATTCAGGTTTGGATACGGTTTCTGTACAGGAAGTACAAGTTGGCTTAAAGGCCGGTTTTGACCCTAAAGATATTATTTTCACGCCAAATGGTGTGTCTTTGGAAGAAATTGAACAAGCTAAAGAACTGGGTGTACTTATCAATATTGATAACCTATCCATATTAGAGCAATTTGGTCAAAAATACCCTACAATTCCTGTTTGTATTCGATTAAATCCTCATATAATGGCAGGAGGTAACAGCAAAATATCTGTAGGCCATATCGATTCGAAATTTGGAATTTCTATACATCAACTACCTCATATTCATCGTATTGTAAGCAATACCAATATGGTGATAAATGGAGTTCATATGCATACCGGATCTGATATTTATGACATAGATGCTTTTTTAAGAGCGACAGAGATTTTATTTGATGCTGCCAGAGGGTTTAAAGACCTTTCCTATATTGATTTTGGGAGTGGTTTTAAAGTACCTTATAAAGAAGGTGACATTCAAACTGATATTGAAGAATTGGGTGTAAAGCTTTCGAAAAGATTTAATGAATTTGTAGAAGAAACGAAAAAAGAGCTGACCTTGATGTTTGAACCGGGGAAGTTTTTAGTGAGTGAAGCAGGTAAATTCTTAACCGGTGTAAATGTTATTAAACAAACAACATCCACTGTATTTGCTAGTATTGATAGTGGGCTCAATCATTTTATTAGACCTATGTTCTACGAGGCCTATCACCATATTACTAATATTTCTAATCCAAAGGGAAAGGAAAGGTTCTATACCGTGGTTGGATATATTTGTGAAACAGACACGTTTGCCAGTAACAGAAGAATTAATGAAATAAAAGAAGGAGATATACTTTGTTTTAACAATGCTGGAGCATATGCCTTTACCATGGCTTCTAATTACAATTCAAGGTATAGACCTGCCGAAGTATTGGTTTATAAGAATAAAGATTATTTAATAAGAGAAAGAGAAACGATTGAAGATATTTTTCACAAACAGATCGAGGTAGATCTAAAATATTTTTAAACTTAATTGAGCAGCAATCAGATACTAGAAAATTATTAAAATTTCCTAAATTGTCTCGTCAAAATTTTCTTCGACTAAATTTTTAACTTTTTTACTCAAATAATTCATAGAATTATATTTAGAATGTTCGAGTATGATCACTACTATATCAGAATTTGTATAATGTTTTATGGAAGTACTAAATCCATTCCATTTTCCATTGTGAAAAATTATTCTGTCTGTTTCTGTATTTTCAATTCGAAAGCCAAAACCATAAGGAACATCTCTACCGTATTTATTTTTCCCGTTTGTATACATTTCATCCAGAGAATTTTGAGAAATTATTTTCCCGCTATTCAATCCTATTACCCATTTAAACAGGTCTTCTGCTGTTGAATATACATTTTTATCACCCACAATACCATCATTGATGGTTCCGTTAATTTTTGCATGATATCTCCCTCTAGATATTCTGTAACCTGAAAGCTGATTTTCATGAATTGAATCTTTTTCAAACCTGTAAACAAATGAATGTTTCATATCTAATGGTTCAAAAATATTTTTTTCAATAAAATCACCATAATTTTCTCCTGTGATTTTTTCAATTAAAGAAGCCAACACAAAATAACCAGTATTTGAATAATCAAATGTTCTGCCAGGAGTGAAAAATAAAGGTAATTTTTCCTCAGACATCATATCAATCATTTCCGAATTTGCAGGAACATGGTCTTTTTTCCATTTGTGTTCTGCCAACCAAAAATATTTTGGCAAACCAGATGTATGATTTAAAAGATGTCTTATGGTAATCGTTTCGTATGGAAAATCTGTATAATATTTAGTAATAAGGTCATCTAAATCAATCTTTCCCTGTTCAACAAGAATCATAATACCAGTTGCCGTAAACTGCTTGCTAACAGATGCCAATTGAAAGGCTGAATTCTTATCTATTTTAGATTTTGATTTAAAATTGGCGTATCCGTATTCTTTAGTAAAAATTAATTTTCCGTTTTTGGCCACCAAAACACTTCCGTGGAAGTCTTGTCGTTTATTAACACGTTTGAAAACAGAATCTAATTTTTTTGATATACTTTGTGTAACTGAAGCTGGATAAACAGGAAATGCTTCTTCCTCGTTTTTGATATTTACAGTATCCTCATCATAATGAACTCCAATTGAGGTGGAAACACTGAAACTATTAAAAACCAGAAAAATAAGCAATAAAAAATACTTGATATTCGTACTACTTTTAAAATCCATTAATATTCTTTTCTTGTTTAATTGGTGAAAAATAAGAAAAAATCCTTACATATTAAAAAAAGAGACTTAAATTCTCTGTGTTTAACATAATTTTAGCACCAATAAATTGTTATTGCCTGAATACTTTTTACAAAATGATCATAAAAATATAACGTGATTTCATAGCAATTGTTAATGTTAAAATAAATCTACTGTTATGTTAACGATAAAAAAAACAAAATATTTAGTCGATCAAGATTATTATTGTCCCATTGATAAACTAATTATTAACACTTTAATAAAATACTCAATTTTTTATTGTTTTTTTAAATTTAGTAAACTGGCTATCTTCTGTTTTCCTTGGCCAACTATTGTTGGAAGTGTCAATATCTGCAGTCTCTAAATCTGGGTCGACAACTATACTTGTAATTTTCGAAGCACTTGCATAAACCTTTTTTACTTCTACGTCGTGCTTACTCCATACCTCTGCCGGGTATTGGATGCGTTCTTTTCTACCATCCTCATAAGTTAATTCAACAATCAAAGGCAAAACCAATCCACCAGGTTTATCAAAAGTCACCTCATAAAAATAATTAGGTATTTCTTTCATGTTTTCTTTTTCCTCAATAGATAACTTATCTAAATGGTTTTTTAAAACGTCAAAATCTTCTGCTTTTTTAGCTTTTGACAAATCTCCAATTTCCTCTTCGGTAACAAAATAAAAGAGTTTGTTTTTATAATCATCTAGGTTCAAATTATATCTTTTTGCATTAGCTTTTGCCTTTTCTGTAGGTGTATCTGTTAAATAATAGTTTTTAACACTTTTAATGCCTACATCATTATAATCTGTTGAAAAGAACCATCCTCTCCAAAACCAATCCAAATCCATTGCAGCTGCGTCTTCTATACTTCTAAAAAAATCGGCCGGGGTAGGATGCTTAAACATCCATCTTTTTGAGTATGTTCTAAAGGCATAATCGAATAGTTCAGGATTCATTATCGTATTTCTTAACATTAAGAGTCCGGCAGCAGGTTTGGTATAAGCATTTGGCCCAAAATTGTAAACATGGTCCCCTTGAGACATAATTGGTGATAACTCATCCTGCTCAAAACCCATATATCGCACAATATCCTTAGGGAAATTTCCAGTTACAAAATTAGGGTCATACTCTAATTCTGCCAAAGTTTCAATAAATGAATTTATTCCTTCATCCATCCATGTCCATTGACGTTCGTCAGAATTTACAATCATCGGAAAAAAGTTATGTCCAACCTCGTGAGTTATTACTCCTATCATTCCATTTTTCACTCTATCAGAATAGGTTCCGTCTTCATTTGGCCTGCCATAATTCCAACAAATTTGAGGATATTCCATTCCTTGATTTTTTGCATGAATTGAAATCGCCTTATGATAAGGATAGTCAAAAGTATATTTCGAATATACCTTCAAAGTATTTGCTACTACCCTGGTTGAATGTTCTTCCCAAAGAGGATTTCCTTCTTTTGGATATAAGGAATAGGCCATCACTGTTCTACCATTAATATCTACAGCCATTCCATCCCAAATAAATTTTCTCGAAGTGGCAATTCCAAAATCTCTTACGTTCTCTGCATAAAACTCCCAGGTTTTTGTTTTTTTAGAATGTTTTTTTTCAGCAGCTTCTGCTTCTTCCTGACTTACAATAATTACTGGTTTATCGAAAGATTCTTTTGCCTGTTCAAAACGTTTGAATTGATCTTTAGTCAATACTTTTTTAGCATTTTCAAGAACTCCTGTAGCATTGAGAATATGGTCTGCAGGAACGGTAATATTCACTCTATAATTCCCGAACTCCAGTGCGAACTCACTACTACCCCAAAACTGCATGTTTTGCCATCCTTCTACATTGTTATATACTGCCATTCTTGGAAAAAACTGAGCTATGACATACACATTGTTTCCATCTTTATCAAAATGTTCAAACCCAGATCTACCTCCATCAACCAAATGATTATTAATGTTATACCACCATTTTATTGAAAAAGAATATATCTCCCCCGGCTCTAATGGATGGGGTAAATTAATACGCATCATTGTTCCATTTATTGTATGTGACAATGCTTTACCATTTTCATCATTTACATAATCTAGATGAAAACCACCTGCAAAAGGTTTTTTTAAATACCTTCCTGTAAACGTTATTGGACCGTTATAAGTTCCTTCTCCTATACTAGATTGTTGAATATCTCTTGATTTAGAATCAGGTGAACGAACATTTTGATCCAACTGTACCCATAAATACTCTAATTGATCTTTTGAATTATTATGATAGGTAACTATCTCTTCTCCATAAAGCCTTTGAGTATCATCATCAATGGTTATATTCATTTTATAATCAACTTGTTGTTGCGTATATTCATAACCAGGAGCTCCTGATGCCGTATGCTGATTATTTGGTGTAGGAAGTTCTTGTTTTAATTGTCTGAACTTGCTAACATTGGTGTGACCTTGCTTTTTTTCTTGTGTTTTTTGCTCGACTTCTTGTGAATTCAAAAAAGCTACAGGAAAAACCAGTATTACACATATAAATAAAAGTTGGAATTTTTTCATTTTAATAGTTTATAAATTTAGTTTTTAAAAATATACTTTTTTACATAAACCAACTGGATTTGATAATTTTTTAACAAATATTTAGGTAATCAATCATTTATTCTAGAAACATTGAATAATTGAAATTAAATTAGATTGGGCATTTATAAACTTAGAGAGAAAGGTACTATCAATAGTATAAGATATTTCCTTGATATAATTTAAAATTAATATTTGCGCAAATAGGTTTCTTTTTCATTTAAAAATTGAGGAATACTACCCTCCTTTGTTAGAAATTTTGTTTTAAGCGTATTTCTATTGTCAATATGTTGTAAAAATATTTCTAAATGTAGATGTGGTCCCGAAGTTCGGCCAACATTACCACTCAATCCAATCAATTGGTCTTGTTTAACCAGGTCGCCAACTTGTACTTTTGATCCGTTTTTTTTAATATGGACATACTCTGCAAAAGTACCATCCTCATGGTAGATAATAATTAAATTATTGAATTTAACACATTCTTTTTGAATACAACTCCTGTTATTAGAATCTATTACTTTAATTACTACACCACTTCTCACTGCATGAATTTCGGTACCAACCGCCATCGAAAAATCGAGTGCGTTAATTCCTTTATGGGTCGAATTTCCCATATACCCCTGATGAATTGCATAAGCTTCATTTTTTTTATAGGGCAAATTATAATTAAAATCAATAGAATTTTCTTTTAAAAAATCATTGCCAATATTTGTAGTGGTATTGTACTTAAATTTATGAGAAGCTTTAGAATTTAAAATTTCCAAATTAGTAATTAGGTATTTCTTACTGTTAGCCGGAATTACAAATACTTTATTATTTCCTTTAGAAGATTTTAAATTGCTCAAATCAAATTTGATCTTTACAGAAACAGGGCAAAATTCACCATTGTCAACTAAAATAGAATAACCATTCTGTGACTTTTCATAATAGATCTTTACTTTAAAATTGGCAAAAGATGAAAAGCCTACAAATAGCAATATAAAAAATATTCTTTCCTTCAAGCCTTACTTTTTTATTAAAACATTGATCTATTGATAATTATATTCTATCCATTGATTGATTTTTTCTTCTAAAATAGCCAAAGGAACACAACCGGTTTCTAGAACTTGCTTATGGAATTCCTTAATATCAAATTTATCCCCAAACCTTTTTTCTGCTTTTATTCTTAATTCCATAATTTTAAGCTGACCAATTTTATAAGACAAGGCCTGACCCGGATTTGCCATATATCTTTCAATTTCCGCAATAATACTGGCTTCCGGCTCTGCTTCATTTTCTAATGAATATTGAATAGCTTGTTCTCTTGTCCAGTTTTTTGCATGCAAACCTGTATCAACAACTAATCTTATTGCCCGATGCATTTCTGCACTCAGCATGCCAAAATATTGGTAAGGGTCTTTAAACAAGCCCAGTTCTATACCCAAGGATTCTGCATAAAGAGCCCACCCTTCTCCATAGGCACTATACCAAAGTGTTTTTCTAAAATAGGGTAAATTTTCATTTTCCTGAGTCAAGGACATTTGATAATGGTGTCCCGGAATTGCTTCGTGTAAAAATAATGACTCATCACCAAAAACATTGTATTTTGTCGCATCGGGAATAGGTACATAAAATATTCCCGCACGAGTTCCATCTAATGAACCTGGATTGTATTCTGCACTTGATGATGCCTCTCTAAAAGCTTCTGTTTGCTTAACAAGAAAAGTAGTTTTTGGTTTATTACTAAATAATTTCTCCAACTGTGGTTTCATTCTATTATGAATCTTATTGAAATTATTTAATACTTGCTCTGGTTTTGAATATGGCATTAATTTTTTGTTTTCCCGAACAAAATCAAAAAATGAAATAAGGTCTCCTTCATATTTTACTTCTTTCATTATTTTACCCATTTCAACCAATATTCTATCTACTTCACTCAATCCCAACTGATGTATCTCTTCTGCGGTAAGGTTGGTAGTAGTATATTTTTTTATAGCAAACTCATAGTATTCTTTACCACTGGGAACTGCTGCTATTCCACTGGAAGTTCTCCCCTGACTTAAATAATCAGTACTTACATATTTGTACAAACTTGTGTAAGCAGGAATAATATTATCACGAATCATAATAGTATAAGACTCTTTCAATTCAGACCTTTCTTCCCTAGTAAATGATTTGGGAAAATTCTTAATCGGACTAAAAAATAGATGATCTACAACTTTTTCACTAGTCAATGCTTTTAATTGAGGAATTACCTTAACAATTAATGAATTAGGTAAAACATATCTAATTTTGACCCCTTCCTTCATTTTCGCTTCGGCTGTCTTTAACCATTCAATATATCCATCCAAGCGTTGCAGCCAATTATTATAATCTTGCACTGTTTCAAAAGGTTGGGCACTCGATCCGCTGGCCAGCTGACCCATCATTAAATTTCTCGACCACATTTGATCTAAAGGAATAAGTTCTTTTCTATACTTGAGTTCCTCTAAATTTATATCAATATCCCATTGTAAAACCGCCTTACTCAGTTTTTGGGTATCCGATAAATCTTTATCATCATATTTTTTCAGATACTTTTGAAACTTTTTATAATAAGCTTTTGCTGAATCTTTGTAGGCAGCAGATAAAAAATTAGGGAAACTGCTGTTGAATCTATCATCTCCGGCAAAAGTTGCTTTTAAAGGGTCTAATTTCAAACCGGCTTCATAATACTCATTTAGCATGGAGTTGAATTCGGGTATATCTTTATTCTCTGCTAAGTCCTTTGATTCTTTAGGCTTATCACATGAAACAAACAGCATAACCATCCATGTAAATATTAAAATATGTTTCCTCATTCCATCATTATTATTTGATTCAAACAAAATTTATTAATATTTGGCTGATTTACCCACATTAAAACTTCTCAAAATAAAACTTCTCAGATCGTCATTTGCCGTTTTAAGATCTTCTTTTCGCAAATACATCATGTGCCCACTGCGATAGCCTTTAAAACTCAATCTCTCTTTCATTTTTCCACTTGGGTCAATTTGCCACATGGTATATTTAGAATTAAAATAGGTAGTTGCTCCGTCGTAATAACCGGCCTGAAACAAAACATTCAAATAAGGGTTTTCGGCCATTGCTTTTCTCAAATTATCTCTGGTATTGTTATTTCTATCATCCCATGGATGCACGGGGCCAAACATATTGTATTTAATATCTGTTTTAAAATTGAGCTCTTCTCTGATATAGTAATTGATTGCTGGTGTAAATGAATGCAACCAGGAAGTTAGTTCGGCACTGTAATCTGGTCTTGTGCCTGCTTCTGTTTTATCGAGTCCTAAGTATCTCGAATCTAATCTACCTATAGTATTGCCAGTTTTATCTCTTAATAAATCTTTCCAAAAGAATGAGGTAGGTACATCGAGATTGTGCTGCAGAATAGATTTTTTCGAAAGTCCCGAATAATGAGACATTTTTTCGGCTATACTTTCTTTCTCATTTTGATCAATAGACCCGCCTTTTGCTAAGGCAGGCATTAATGTTTTTAATGTAAACGACTCAACTTCAGGTAGTATATCTAACAAATCCTTTTGTTGTAAATCAGATGACAAAACTTTATGATGCCATGCTGCGGCTGCAAAATAAGGTAGGTTCAAAGAAGATGAAATTGGCGTATCTGATTGAAACACATTGTAATCGGCAGGAGAAACTAAAATAACGCCATTGAGATACATCCATTGTTTTTCTTGTAGTTCAAGGGCAAGTCCGGAGACTCTTGTACCCCCATAACTTTCACCAATTATGTATTTAGGAGACAGCCATCTATTTTGCCTTGAAACAAAAGTATTCAGCCATTCTGCCAGATAACTTATATCTGCATTTATTCCAAAAAACTGATCTCTTTTTACTTCTTTACCGTCTGCCGGAATACTTCTTGAATAGCCAGTATTTACAGGGTTCACGTATAAAATATCAGCCACATCCAACACCGAGTTAGAATTAGTATGCACACCATAGGGTTGTTGCGGATAACCTTCTTCATCAATATTTAATACCTTCGGTCCGGTATATGCTACATGCATCCATACAGATGCCGAACCCGGACCTCCATTAAATGAAATCAACAGGGGTCTCTTTGCGAGATCACCTGCATTATTTCTTTTATAGTAGGTATAGTACAAAGTGGCAATAGGCTCTCCACTTTTATCCCAAACGGGTTGGGTCCCAGTGGTTGCAGTATAATTTATTTTTACACCATTTATGGTTGTTGAATGACTGGTAACAACCGTAGTATCTATTGCTATGGTTCTATTTTGAGCGACTAATAAGCTCATAAAAAGTCCAAAAAATAAGGTAATTGAGGTAGTTTTTTTCATGCGTATAAATTTATGCGTTGTTTTTGGTAAAAGTTGTTATTCGGGGTATTCTACCCGCAAATGGTAAATATTATTTAATTTCTTTTTGATAACTTTTTTAATGGTTTGTATTTCTTTAAAAGTAATATCTGCATTCATGAACTGACCGGAACTCATCTGACCATTAATAATCTTTTCTACCAGATCGTCAATTAAAATAGCTGTAGGGTCTTTGATACTTTTTGAAGCAGCTTCACAGGCATCACACATCATTAAAATAGCTGTTTCCTTTGAAAAAGGAATAGGCCCGGGGTATGAAAAACTTTTCTTGTCTACCTCACCGGGTGTTAATTCTTCTTGTTTTTTATAAAAATAATATACAGTACTTGTACCGTGATGGGTTCTAATAAAATCAATTATTCTATCTGGTAATCCATTCTTCTTCGCAATCTCTATACCTTTTAACACATGATCTATTATAATTCTGGCAGAATCGTTTGGAGGTAATTCATTATGTGGGTTTACACTGGTAGTTTGATTTTCGGTAAAGTACATAGGGTTCTTCATTTTACCTATATCATGATATAAGGCACCCGTTCTAACAAGCATAGCATTGGCCCCTATTTCATTTGCCGAGGCTTCAGCTAAATTTGCAACCTGCATGGAGTGCTGGAATGTACCGGGAGCTTCCTCATTTAACTGACGAAGTAGTTTGGTGTTGGTGTTTGAGAGTTCCAACAACGAAACATCAGAAACCAAATTGAAAGTCTTTTCATAAATTAAAATTAAAAATAATGATAAAAATGACAAAACTCCATTTAGTGAGAACATCACAAAGTAAGACAATTTTAAATGTTGGGCATTACCTTCCTGTATGATAGAAAATGCCAAATATGACAAAATATAAACAGAAGTAATTTTAATTATTGAGAAAAATAAATTGGCTCTTCTATGCAATTCAGAAACCGTTAAAATGGTAACAATACCTGCGATAATCTGTAAAAATATAAACTCAAAACTGTTGGGTACAATAAAACCCAATATCATAACAGTTACTACATGCGTGAACAAACCCAGCCTTGCATCGAAAAATGCCTTTAATACAATGGGTAATATGATAATAGGTACCACATAAATATATGTTACCCAAAACTTTTGCACCAGGGTAACCAACATAATAATAAGCAATACATTAAAAAAAATAAAAGTAAGCTTTGTGTTATTTTCAAAAATGGGGGTCCGGTATTTGTGTAAAAATAACATTAACATTAGCAATACCAGTGCAACTAAGATCGTATATCCAAAAACGATCCAATTGTAATTAGATCTACTCCAAAGCTGAGAATCATATTCACTTTTCAATGAAATTAGTATCTCAAATTTCTTGCCTTCAACAACGTCCCCTTTTGATATAATTCTTTCATTTTCAGTTACTAACCCCTTGGTTACAGCAATAGATTTAATCTCCTCATCAATCACTTTTTGGGTTAACTCTTCGTCATAAAAAGTATTTGGCTCCAATATTTCGAAAAACAAAGTAGTAAAATTATTCTCTAACTTTTGGTATTTACTTTTTGATATATACTGATGCAATCTGGGTACCAGCATTTCTGTTGTAAATAAATTATCGGAAAGAATATCTTTTGCTTCATTCCCAATTCTCAATGTAATAAGAGAGTTCTTCTTAATTTTATCATTATCCGATTTATTCAAAAACCCGGTCTTGTAAACATCCTTTAGAAATTTCAAACCAAAGTTTTTTAACCTTTTTTTGTTTAATCCTGTTGCAGCAGAATCTTTAAGAATAACTGCAATCTGAGTTTCATATTTCTTTTTTACCTTTTCATAAACTTGTTCTTTTTCAATAAAAAACAATTGCTTATTTAATTCTATTTCCTTTATTTCTTTTTCGATATCATCATCCGATTTTAATATGGCAAAATCAAATGGAGCATATAGGTTTTCATATTGCCATGGTTTCCCTTTTTGGATATTATATTTAAACTGACCACCTTTAGGAAACAAGTACACAATGGTTATTGTAGTAACTATAAACAGAATAAATTTATAGATCAAGGCATGGTTTTGGTAAAATTTATTGATGATATCTTTCATCTGTTTATACTTGTTTTTTAATAAATGTCATATGGATCATTCACATAATTATTTCCTCGTGTAAATATACTTCTGGGTATGGATATTTCATAAAAAGAAATTGAAGTTTCAAATGTAAAAATTTAAAAATGAAAATTGTATTATTTACTTAAGATATCTTCGAGTCGGATTGGAGTTTTCAAATTAATCCAACTTTTATAGGTTTTAAAACCCACTTTTTCCTGTAAGTATTTAGATTTTTCCAATATTCCCTGAATAATATGGTCGGGCATTATTTTTTTAGATTTGATCTCTAATTCAATTTCTTCGAGTTGTTCTTTTATTTTTTCTTTTAAATTTTCATTGTAATGGATCAACCAATTTTCAAAAATATCATCGGTTTCTATGTGATCATCAATGATCTTATTTGTCATTAATTCACCGTGTTTTTTAGATTCTCTTATATTTCCTCTACCCGTAACGGCATTTCCTATAGCAAAAACATTGGAAAAACCCTGAACACAATAATTACTTTCCGATTTCATTTTTAGAGTTGCCTTATCATATGGTAATCCGTTTATTTTTTCCGGTAAACTCCCTATTGATGATATTAACAAAGGAGTTTGTAATTCAAATGTTTCGGTTTTCAAGGGAACTAGTTTTTCATTGATTATTTTATTTTTATAAAAAATAATTGCTTTGAGTTTTCCATTCTTTTCAACTTTTTTAAAAGGTGAACTCAATGGAATAAATTGAAACATAAAATTTTCGGCATATTTTTGAAGCAGTTTTTTAGAAACAGCCTTCGCTTTTAGAATATTTTCCTTAGAATTATCGATAGGAGTTTTTAATGGCATGTCCTCCATATTACGTCTATAAACCAGGGTCATACCTTTTAATTTCAAGTCTTGGAAATTTACATTATTCTCGTTCAAAACTTTTAATATGCCCCTCTTCTCTAAAGTAAACAAATCAATTTGAATACCTTTTATTTTTAATAAAGCCTTTTGAACCAATTCAATCATTCCCAGTTTCATCACATCTAAAGAAGATAAACCACCCCCTATTACAACTGTACCATCTTTTATTTCATACGTATTGCCATTGTAGTTAGGTTCATGCTTGTGATTGAACCAATACAATAAAGCATTTTGATAAACCAATCCGTTATTCAAGAAATTATTAACCTCATCAACAGGTAAGTAACGGTCTTTCCAAGCTCCGTTTGCCAGAATAATTACCGTAAAACCCCAGTGATTCACCAGATCGTCAAAAGATAGTGTTGTTCCTATTTTTACATTAGGAACGAA
>VAPK010486906.1_pt1 | contig 18346 bp, 5 predicted proteins | sample 3395031 | NCBI WGS metagenome assembly VAPK01 (sample SAMN08290443, study PRJNA428436) | hydrothermal vent metagenome | isolation source: Deep-sea hydrothermal vent chimney 1 | place: Pacific Ocean: Juan De Fuca Ridge
CCTATTAATGGGAATCCACCTACTAACATTATTTATGTTGGAACAGAAGACGGGGCACAAGGAGAGGGGAGTTTTTCAATACACACCATGCAAAACCCGTCCGTTGCTGTTAATGCCAATAATTTTACAATTTCTGCAACTTCTGGTTCGGTGAGTGCTGGGCAGACAAATCTAACTTATTCCTTCTATGTTGATTCTGGAGTTGGGGCAACTGCTACACAAGTAACGGCAGATTTGTATAAAAACGGTGTGAAAATAGATACTGCTATAATCTATACAAAAGATGGTGATACTTACAACGGCTCATTTACTTTAGCAGATGCAGCCGCATATGATGATAATTTCGTAGTTCAATTAACTTTATAAAAAAATAAAATCATGGAACAAAAACCGAGTAAAAAATCAGGAATGAGCGGATTAGACAAATCAGCTCTCAAATCAACAACCAGCAACAAAAAGGCGTGGATTGTTGTTGCAATAGCAGTTGTTATTGTAGTAACATTATTAATCATTTTTTAAACAAAAGAGTTATGTTAACAAACAAAGGCAATGGACAGATTTACATAATTTCGTCCGAAAACAATGGAAATATGCAAGTAGAGGTACATAAGAATTTAACTTCTTACAATGCTTTTGTAAAAAAAGCGACAGAAACAAATCAACCGGATAGGCTGAACGTCTATGTTGGGAATAAAGTAAAAAAGCTGATGGAAACAACCTCAGCAGACCAATCAGGAAAAACAGTTGCTGATATTCTGCAAACTATTTGGGAACAAGCCTTACAAGAACAGATAGCTGATAATGTAAAATCTTTTCCACGTACAAAATGGGATGTAATTTCATTTGTATAAAATAAAGTATTGTTAATAAAATAAATAATAAATTAAATAACAAATAAATAATCATATGAAGATTTATAATAGTGATTTATATTATGTATTAAATAATATAAATGTATTGAAAGAAATAAAAGGTGCTAAATTAGTTATTAGTATTAATAGAGCATTAACTAAAGTTAAAGAAGAAGTTAGATTATTAGAACTTATAATAGAAGATACAGATGAGTATAAAGAATATATTAAAGAATTAAATAAATTAAAAGTAGATTGTAGTAAGAAAGATAAATTAAATAATCCAATATTAATTACTAATACAGTTAATGGAGTTAAACAAAGTACTTATGATATTAATAATGTAAAAGAATTTAATAAAGGTATTGAATTATTAAATACCAAATATAAAAAAGAAATAGATAATAAAAGATTAAGTAAAGAAGAGTATATTAAAATTATATCTAGCGAAACAGAGTTTAAACGTATTAAATTTAAAGAGTCTGATATTCCAGAAGATGTTACATTTGAACAAATAGAAATTATGTCATTATTACTTGACTTTTAATAAAAAGTTTATTATATTTGATAACTTATTTAAATTGAAAACAATATATGAATTTAACTGGTGGACAAAATAGAGATATTGATTTTACATCTAGTAATAATAAATTTATATCTGATGGTAAAAATCTTATAGTTACTAATAAATTTACTACTTTAGAATCAGAAAAAGGTAATTTATTAATAGCTAATACTGATGGTATAATTAATGGAATTATTAACACTAGTGATTCATTTATTGTTTTTAGTATAGATAATGAATTTAGTGAAATAGGAATATATAAAAATAATGAATATATAAAAATAATTAAAACTATATATTTTAATTTTAATATTAATTATCCTATTAGTGGTGAATATTATTATAATGATAAAAAAGAATTAATAGTATTATTTTATGATAATAATGATACTAGTAAATTATTAAATTTAGATAATTTACCATTTGAATTAAATAGTGATTTAGAATTAATTGATAGTAATAAAATAAAGTTAGCAGAACAATTTATTCCATTTAAACAACCTACATATAGATTAATAAGTGTAGATGATAATGTTGGTAATTTACCATTAGGAATGTATTATGTAACTATACAATACCGACTAGAAGATGGTACATATACTAATAATGCTGATTTATCTAACTCTATATTAGTTGTTAAATCTGGAAAAGGTGAAAAGTGGGAAAACTATACTGGATACTATAAAGATGTAAAAACCAATAAATCAATAAGTATTGAACTTGGTAATATTGATACTTTATTTAAACAATTTAGAGTAAATATTATAATTAAAACTTATGCTGAAACATTAGCTTATACTGGAGAATTGTTTAATGTTAGTGGTTTAACAAATATTACTATTTCTGATATTTCAAATTATACAATAGTTGACATTTCTAAGTTATTAACTAAAAACATATCTTTTAAATCTATCGGTACTACAACCAAAATTCAAAATAGATTATATTTAGCTAACTTAGAAACATATCCCAATCTTAAATATCAAAAGTATGCTAATAATATTCATGCACAATGGGTATATAACAGTCAAGTTTCATTAGATGGGATTAAGGGTAGTTATAAAGATGAACTATTAATATATAATAATAAAGGATTTACTCCTGGAGAAGTATATAATTTATATATTAGATTTATTAATAAAGATGTTAATAAACCTAGTATGGTATTTCATATTCCTGGCAGAGATGCATTTACTGGTGATACAGAACTAAGTACTAATCCTGAAGTTATGAAAGTATATAGCAATGCTAGAAAATTTCATATTGAAGATACTTGTACTATAGTAGATAGTGATAATGGAATTGGTGAAATGAGTTATTGGGAAAATGAAAGTGAATATTATCCTGATGCTTCAATAGATAAAGATAAAGAATATAATGGTGCTCTTGATTATGATTTAAATACTATACCAAATGGTAGAAACTTACAAGGAACAAATGTAAAACATCATAGATTTCCTACTGTAAATTATTTAGTTAATAATTTAGCTAATAAAAAAATAGTAGGAACATTTGAAAATATAACTAACTATAGTTATGTAAAATTTGAACCAAATGAAGCAAATTATGATATATATGGTAAATCTGCTGTAGCATCATATATTGATAGTTCAACATTAGGGATATTTCCTAGTTCAAATATATGGATAAACAATACACAAGATGATGTTACTTTAAATCTAACATATAATCTTTCAATTACTATATCTAATAGATTAACTCCTAATAATCCATCTCCAAATTCAAATGGTATTATTACAATATATAAATTAGATGCTAATAAAAATAGAATACTAACTATTGATACAATAAGTACTTCTGGCATTGATAAATCATTATTAACATTGTTAGTAAATACTAATACTATTACTATTTCACCAAATGAAGGAATTGAAATATATATGTATGGATATTCAGACGGAGATGATATTTCTATTAATTTTAATGGAGATTTTACTGGAGAGTTTGGAGTTATACCTACTGTAAGTGGTAATACGTTTGGTAGAATCTTAGCACTTAAATTATCTAACATTTTTATAACTGATGAAATAAAAGCTAATTATTCACATTTTGAAATATTATATGCAGAACGAACTACTGCAAACCTTACAGTATTAGGTACTTCGTTAATACCTTATTTTTTAGGAGATTCTAACTTTGATTATAGTAAATTTCTTAGTTTTGATTTATTAGCAAATAAATTAGAAGTTTCTCCTAGTCATTTGTTATTAGATTATATTTATGAAAATATTGATAATACAAATGCTCAAAATATAATAGATGCTAACGTTACAATATTACCTATTGCTAATGATAATTATATTCATGCTATTGATGGAGCATCATATATTCCAAATGGAAATTCTGAATCAGACCCAAATAATCAATATGGAACTGAATATTTACATTTAAAATATGCATCTGGAAGTGCACCAAATAATATAATTGACATTAGTAAATATCAATATTTAATTGCTACATTAATTGCATTTAAATCTAATTTATATAGACCATTTAATAATCAAAAATTAGTTAGAACTGGTAATATAATAAATATTTCAGACTTAGCAAGTAGTTTAGAAGTACCTACTAATTTAGTAGCATCATTATTAGCGAGTGGTACTTTATCTGGTACATATTATTATAAGGTATGTGCTATAAATAATACTGGTATAACGTTACCATCGTTAGAAGTATTTGAAACTGTAGATGGTGGTACTACAAATGGCTCAATACACTTATCTTGGAATACTGTTTTAAGCGCTACTAAATATAGAATATTTAGAGGTACAGTTAGTAATTCTCAAACTGAATATTATGATAGTGTGTTACCTAATATTACTGATGACGGGACATTAACCTTTGTATCTGGAATTATTCCAACAGAATCAATTTCTTATATAAACTTACTTATTACTAATACTATATTTGGAGGAGATACATTTTTTAATTTACACGGATTATCAATAATAGATACTAAAAATGTTGATGTTCAAGATACATTTAGTAAAATTGGTTATTATTTAGTACCTGAATATAGCATTTCTAATATAGGATTAAGATATTTAAACGATAATATATATGATATATTTTATCCTAAATATAATTTAATAGATAATATAAATGGTGTAGGTACTACATTTGGACCATCTCAAGTAGATGATAATGATTTAACAGGTACTAATTTTTATGGTCAAACTGTTAGTGGTGATTATGATAGTTTATTTACTAAAATGATAAAAGCATTAAATCAATATGATAATAAGTATTTTAAATTAACTGATATTGCTGAATACTATGGTTATAATAAAATATATAATTCTATAAATGATTTACAAGAGTTTTTAACATTTAATATAGCATATGATTATATAACATCTTTTCCTAATACTATATATAGAACATTACCAACAAATAATGAAAATAATAATTTAAATTGGAGAAATATATTAGCTAATGAATATGTAATTAGTGTATTAGATAGAAAAGAAATAATAAACTTAGATAGTGATGATAGAGATTTATTAGTTGAACATAGATATGGATTGTTTATATATAAATTTATAGGTCAATTAAATATTAATACTAATGTAATAAGTAGTTTAGGGGACAGTGATATATTTAAAAATAAACCATTTGAAGCAATTCCTGATGGATTAGGATATGTTGGATGCCAAAGTAAATTTGGTAGTATTAGAACAAAATTTGGTAATATTATAGTTGATAGAGAACAAGGAAAAATATTTATATATAATAATAATCAAATTGAAGAGATTACTAAAAAGGATATGCGAGTATTCTTTATGAATAACCTTCAATATGATAATGTTGCAATTATTAATAATGCTTATTTATTTGATGATACAACATTTGTATTATTTGATAATGGTGCTACTGTTGATGTTAGTAATAATTCAGAAGAAATAAATAAAATAATTGATAATCCATTTGGTGGTATAGGAATATTTTGTGCTTGGGATGAAGAATATGAAAGATTAATTATTACTAAATTAAATACTATTGATGATTCATTTAGTATTGATTACTATCCAGCAATTAAAGCTTGGGGGTTATTTCATACTATGATTCCAACATATATGTTTAATAATAGATTTGGTTTATTTTCATTATATCATACTTCATTATTTAAATTAAATGTTGGTAAGCCAGGTCAATTTTATTTAAATGATACTCAAGGTAGTGAGCAAGATATTATAAGTGTTAAATCTTATATTGATGTTGTATTTAATAAACGACAAGTTACTAGTAAAAGATTTAAATCTATATTATGGAAAACTTTAGTAACAATATTAGATAGTCAAGATATAGATACTATAAAAACATTTAATTCAATTATAATATTTAATTATAATAAGCATAGTAATAAAATTACATTAACAAATAAAACTTTTGGTAATGATAATGGAAATGTTAGATGGTCTAATTCATTATGGGAATTTAATGATTTTAGGGATATATTAAAAACAAAAGATATACAGATTATAGATAAAAATTTAGTAGATGAATTAAAAGTTGAAACTCTAACTGGAACTCAAATAGTAGATAACTGGTATAATAAATCATTATTTATAGATGATTTTATCATAGTTAGATTAATATTTAATAATGATAATGGAGATTCAATAATAATTAAAGATGTATTTGTAAACTCTAATAAAATAGTTGAATAATGAAATATACAAAATATAAAGGTAAAAACATACAAAAATATAGTACCGGTGGAATAATAGGAGATACATTATCTGGTTTAGGTAGTGGAGCTGGAATTGGTGCTAGTATTGGAATGATTGGTAGCCCAGCTGGTGCTGGTATTGGTGCAGCAATAGGTGGAGGAGTTGGTTTAATTGGAGGTTTAATAAAGGGTTTATTTACTAATAGTGCTGAAAAAAAACGACAAGAAGAGCAAGCTAGAAAAGAATTAATAGTTAGAAATCAACAATCTGCACTTGAAGATAATGAACAATTACAAAATTATGCTACAAATGGATATGAAGTTAATAACTTATATAGTAAAGGAGGAATTGTGAAAACTAATAAGAATAATAAAACTAATCGCACTGCTAAGCAAATAGCATATGATAAATACATTGCTAATAAATATAAACAATCAAAAAATAAACTTGCCTCAAACTCAAATGATAAATTTGACATTAATGATTATAAAACTAATGAAACTCAACTATCTCCATTAACAAGATTTGTTAATGGTTCGTTAGTTGGATTAAATCAAATATCTAGAGGTATTGGAAGTGCTATATTTCCTAATAACAATCAAGTACAATCATTAGGAAATTATTTTAAAGGAATAGGTAATAGTGGAACTGCAAGTCCTGAAGAATTAAATAGCATATATGGAAATTCTCCAAAGTTGTCAGATAATGCTAATCCTGAAACTTTAATTAATGCATTAGCTGTAGCTGTTCCAGCAGTAAGAGGTGGTGAATTTGCTAGTGAATTATCTGGAGCATATAATTCTGGATTAAAAAATATAGCAGGTAAAATAGGTAGTAAGTTTCAAGAGGCTGTATCTCCAGCAATAGATGCAATAAGTCATAATACAAATGTCATTAAAAATGGTATAAATCCTACTACTACTGAATTAAAAAGTAGTGTTTTTAATAAGATTACTGATAATAATAATCCAGAAGTAATAAGTAAATTACAAGAATTATATCGTAAAGAACTTGTTAATCAATTACCAGGTGCATCTGAATCTATTATTGATGAACAATCAAAGCGTGGATTTGTAGATTGGGCAGCTAATAATAATATTTCTAAAGAAATATATGATGTAAAACCAAAAATAACACCTATTACAACTAGTAATAAATTTAATGCTAAATCTGCTATTGAATTAGTACCATATCAACAATATTATTATAGAAATATTAAAGGCACTCAAGCTGATAGGGGAATTGATAATTTCTTAGAAAGCATTAATACTGATAATACTATTAGAACTGCTATTAATAATGAAATGAAACAAGGGTTTAGTCAAGGTGGTCAAATACCAAATGTTAAAACTCCAGCAATTAAAACTAAAGTTGGTGCTGGAATTGAAGTTAGTGGTATTCCAGGTAAAGATAATATTCCTGCTAAAGTTGGTAATAAAAATATTAAGTTGGATAATAATGAAATAGTTGTAAAATATAAAGGTAGGAATGTTGTAATATCTGATGATTTAGGAGAAGCTGATAAATATAGAGCAGAGATTGCAAACGGAGATAATCCTAAAGAAGTTAGTAATAAATATGCACAGAGAGCAATAATACTTAAAAATAAATATAATAATAATAAATTTTCAACTGGTGGAGATATTCCTTGGAACAATACTCCAAATAATAATATTCCAAATAACGATAGTATAAATACTATTGATTCATTACATCAAATTTATCCAATTTCTAATATGCAATTAGATAATTATGGTAGTTGGATTTATGATATTGGTAGAATGCCAACTGGAATAGGTAGAGTTGGATATGATGCATTAACTAATCCTAATAGACAATCTAATTATGTAAGTATAAATAATATTCCCAATTCTTCATCTGTTGAAACTCCTATTGCTAATAATGTTGTTAATCATCCTACTTATAATTTAAATAATATGGATAATAAATCAATAGCTTCTCCTATTACTCCTTCATTAGATAATCCTAATTTTAATTATAAAATGCCTGATACTGAAATGTATAATCCTAATGCTGGTAGTTTTATGTCAAGTCATGGTACTGCTATTGCTCAGGGTGCTAGTACACTAGGTAGTATTATATCTAATATATCTGCATCTAATAGACTAAAAAAGATTAATGTTCCTGAACCAGTATTACAAAAATTTATTCCTAGAGATGTTAATGCTAATCAATCTATTTTTAATAATGAAGAAAATTCAGTATATAGAAATATAGATGAATTAAATACTAATATATTAAATAATACATCTAATTCTAATGTAGCTTTAGCTAGAATAAATGCTACAAAGGGTAAAGAAATAAATGCAATTAACAATATTACATCTAGTCAAATAGCTGATAGAAATAAAATTGCAAATGCAAATACTAGAGGTATGAATATTATTGGAGCTAGAAATAATAGATTAGTAAATAATTATAATAATAATGTCTATTCTAGAGATATAGGAAATGTTCAAACCGATTTAGCATTAACCGGTAGTACTTTAAATAGTATTAATGGAATAATTAATAATATGCAAAAGGAAAAATACCAAAATGATTATTTAAAATCTATTGCTCAACAATTAGGATATAAAGTAGATGGTAAATTTGATTTTAGTAAATTTACAAGTTTTGAAAAAGAACAATTAGCTAAACAACTAGCTCAATATTTAGGAAAACATTAAAAATATATATTATGCCATTAACACAGTTTAATAGTCCTAGGTCATTACTTACATTTAATTCATATAGTCCTGATTTTGTAGGTAAGCCAATACAACAAATTGGTCAATCTATGTTATCTAGAAGTAATGCTAATAGAAATATTGTAAATGATGCTAGTAAGTTAGATATAGCATTGTCTAATTTACAAGTACATCCTCTAGATGAAGATTATCTTATTCAACAGAAAAATGAATTTAAAGATGCAATAAAAAACATTGCTAATAATGGAAATGTTAATACAGCTGAGGCTAGTCTTAATAAAGTTTATCATGATTATGCTACTAATCAGGGTTTAAAACATGCTATTTTAAGATATAATCAATATAATTCAGCTAGAGCAAAAGTTCAATCTGAAAAAGGTAAATATGACCCAGATACATATAAATATAAAATGAGTATTCCATTTACAAAAACTACTCCAGATGAACATGGGTTTTATAATGATTTTACATTACCTGATTTATCTTATAAATATGATGTTAACAAACTCCTTTCTTCAATAGCTAAGAATGTTCCTACAATAACTAGAAATATTGGAGTTGCTCCTGTGTTAGATAATAACGGTAATCAAATAGGTATTAAGAACGTATTACATGAATATAAAGACCCAGAAACTATGCATGCTGCATTATATAATGAAATATTAAGTAATGATAATGCAATTAATTATGCACAACAATTAGTAAATGTTAAAAATGCAAATGGCAATTATAATGTAGATGTTAATGGTAATCAAGTTCCTTGGACTACTAAAGATGTTATAGATAGTTGGATTAAACCAATCGTTCAATCTTATAGTGGAATAAACGATAAGAGTACATATAAATTTAATAAAAATGCAACATTACCTTCAACATCTAAAAATGATATATTTACAATTAATATAGGAGCTATTAATAATGATGAAACTAAAAAGTTAGCAAATGCAAGTAGTAATATTGAAGGAGCTAAAAATACATCTATTGGTATAATACTTCATAACATAACAAATCCACTCTCTCCAATAGACCCATTTGGTAAACTTACATCTAATATTGATGACATACATAATAATATTTCAAAACATTTAGATGCTGGTGAACAAGATATTTTAAATAATAATGCTAATATATTTTCGGTAAATACATATGGTAAACAGTTTGATAAATTAAATAGTAAACAAAAATTAGATATTTATTCAAAAGTTAATAAATATTTTAGTAGTATGAAACCTCAAAATATGAATATTAGTGTTCAAGGATTTAATCCTAATACTGATAAAAATGAAATAGCAGGTTTTATGTCAACCTTTACTCAACAGCCACATGGCAAATTAACTAATAAAGATGGTAAATATATTGGAAGCGATAACTATAAAAATTATTCATATTGGGATGTAAAACATCATAAATATATGAAAGGTAGTGAGTTTGCTAATGATGTAATAGAAGACTTACCTAAAAATGCTACTGTTACTATAGATGGTAAAACTGGATATAAAAATACATTAAGTGCAATTACTGGCAACACTGGATTTTCAACAGGAATAGTATTTACAGTAAATGGTAATCAATACATAAGAGCTGATAATCCATCTAATATTAAAAATAGAGCTAATATAGGAGCTTCTCTTTTATATAATGCTGCTAAATCTATAGCTCATGGTGGAGATTTAAATTTCCCCGTAGGAGTTCCAATAGGTAATAATACTATAATTAAAACTAAACACCCCAATGCTTATTATATTAGTCTATCCCCTGAAGATGCTAATGGTATTACTAGAAACAATGAAGATATTAACAGCATTAATCATTTATATATATTAGATAAGCATGGTAATCCAATATTACATAAAACTCCAAAATTAGATAGTAATGGAAAAAAGGTATTAGATTCTAATGGTAATACTATATTAATTAATACTCCAGTTTTATATACTGGTGATGGTAAAAAGTTATTAGAATTTGTAACTATTAATTCAAGAAATGCAGTACATGGAAACTAAAGACAATAAAGTAAAGCCTATAAATAATCAAATTGCAGATGGAAATGTAAATGTTAATGACTTGCTCCCTAATTCTGTTGGGGAGTTTGGCAATACTACATCTGATTCAGCTAAAACATATGGACTAGGAACAATTTATACTCCTGAATTATATGCAGATAAATACTCTAATGGATATATTCCAACTGGTAATCCGATGATGTCTAGTGAAGAAGAGCTTAATCAATATAAAGCTGAAAATCAATCTACATTTAAAAAGATAGGAAATGTACTAGCTAAAGGTATATTAGGTATGGTTCCAACTGCATTAGAACCAATAGGTACAATATTAGATTTACCAATGTGGTATAGTAGTGTTGATAGAATGAATAATGAATATCAAAACTTCTTTACTAAAGGTATAGATTCAATGAATAAAGGATTAGATAAAGCTTTTCCTATATATACTAAAACTCAAGACCCTACTCCAATAGTTAGTTCCGATTGGTGGTTTAAACATGGTTCTAGTGCAGTAAGTATGATTGGGTTTCTAGCGCCAGCTGGAGCTTTAGAAAAGGGTGCTGGGTTATTATTAGATGGTTTAGGTGAATTTGTTGAAGCTAGTAAATTTGGAGAAGGAGTAGCTAAAACTTTATCTATGCTAGATGAAGGCAGTGTTTTAGGTAAAGCACGTGATGTAGCTGGAGATTTTATAAATAGTGGTAAACTTAATAAATTAGGTTCTACATTATTGTCTTCTACAGCATTAGCACATAGTACTGGAATGTCTGCTGCTGCTCAAACATTCAAAATTGCTAAGGAGAAGTATGTAGATTATTATAGTAAGAAATATCCTACATTATCTCCAGAAGAAATAAATACTATGTCTAAAGAGAAGGCAGCTAAGTCTGCTGAACAAGTATTAGATAGAAGTAATATTAATATTCTATATTATTCATTAGGTATTGGAAATTTATTTAAAGGGTTTAAAGCTACTAGTTCATTTAGTAGTGCATTAGGAAAAGGTTTAGCTAAAGATATTGGACAATCTACAGCTGCTTTATATGCAATGGGTGTAACTGGTCAATTTATATCAGATGAATCTAATAGAGATGTAGATATAAATACTGGAGTTCTTAAAGATGATGGTAGCACAATGGGAGAACGGTTTGCTAAAACTCTTGTTAGTAAAGAAGGAATTAGCTCAGGAGCAGTAGGTATGTTAAATGCATTACTTATGCATGGGTTTACATATATGAATACTAGAGGTAGTAGATATATGGCATTAGAGAGAATTAAAGAAAACGCTAAAGAATTAGGAGATAGTGAAAAGTTTGATAAGCTATCTAAAACTCAATTTGCTAATATAGTACTTGATAACTCTGCTAAAGGTACTATGAAAAATGTACATGAAACATTACATACATTAAGTAATTTAAAACCAGAAGAAGTTAAATCATTAGGTTTATCAGAAGATTATATTAATAAGGTTAAAGATTATAAAGACTTAGCTTCTAATTTGGAAGGAGAGTTTAATAGGTATCACGAAAAATATTCTACTCAACCAGATATTGCAAATGAAATAATTATAAATAGATATATAGATAGAGAGAATAAAAAAGATATTAATAAGGTAAACTATAAAATTAAAGAATTAAATAAGACTGCTAATAAAGATGATTTGCAACATCCTTTATATGACTATAAATATAATTTAATTAAACAACAAGTAAATAAAAACCTTATTGGTCAATATGAAAGCAAATTAGCTGAATTACAAGACAAGCCAAACAATTATAGAGATGTTGAAACCTTTATGACAAAAGACGAAATAGAAAAGTCATTAAAGGCATTAGATATATCAAATAGATTATTAAATTTAGAAAATAATAATTTAAAAACTAAGTTTATAAATAGTAGAACTAGTAATGAAACTACTCCTGAACAACTATCTGAATTAAATAAATATGTTGATGATTATGTTTATACTACTAAGAAAGATGAAAATAATGCAGAATATACAACTTTAAATTTATCTGATTATGATAGAAATCTAGCTAATTTATTAATGCATAAATCAGATTTAGAAACAGGTAGAGGTATAGCAATTAAGAAAGCAAATGCTTTAGATAATAGCCTTGTAGCTAGAGAACAATATAATAAAGGAATACAAGATAAAGCTAATGCTGTTAGTGCTACAATTAACGCTATTAAAAACGAAATTAATAATTTTACTGACTTAGATAAATTTAATGATTTTGTAAAAAAGAATAATGATAATGGTTATAATTTAGAACATCCTGCATTAAAAAAAATAGTTGATTCTAAACGTAAACAATTAGTTAAAGATGCAGACGAACGTACATCAAAAGATAAAATTAAAGATGTTGTAAACAAGAAAGTTATTCAAGCTAAAAATATAGTATCTGATGTAATAACTAAAACAAAAGAAAAGAAAGTTTCAAAGAATACCGATACAAATAAAAATATAGCAGATAAAGAAATAGTAGAACCAAATAAAGATAGTGTAAGTATAACTGGTAATATTGAATCAAAGGTTAAGAACACCCCGTCCAACGCATCTTTTGTTTCTATGGGTAATTCCCGTGTAAGTACAAAGTCAAATGATGTAATTACTCCTGATGAGGATGCTACTATTAAACAGGAAGCAAATAAAATACCTAAATCATTAGATGATGGTGAAGTATCTGATAATTATGAAGAATTAAATAATGATATATCTGATAATAAAACATCTGATAAAATACATAAGTTATATAATGCTGTATCTGGTATAAACAGTGAAGATGGAACATATGTTATACATACTACTAAAGCTGGAAATATAGATAGAGTAGATTTAAAAATAGTAAACGGTGCTACTGCTGCTGCTCATCTATCCCAAGAATATACTTCTGCTATAAAAGTTTATAAATCAGATAAACGAAATACTACTATTGACCGTAGAACTAATACTAATGATTTTACTAGTGATAGAGCTAAAATTGTTGCTAATGAATTACAACAAGGAGAACCATTACGATTTAAAGTTGATACAGATTATTATATAGATAAAGATAATAACTTTAAAACATTACAAAAGAATCATCCCAATGATTTTGAAGATTATGTTCCTATTGTTGCTCAAGCAAAACATAATGGTAAATGGATAAATGTATTTAATGTACATGATGTTGATTGGTTAAATCCAGATAATCAAAATGTAGCACCTACTATTGTTAAAGATGGAGTTATTATTGATAATTCAAATACTCAATTAGAACTAATAAAACAAATTAGAAAACATATATTAACTAATCTTAAAGATAAAGATTATATAGATGGAACTATCTTAGATAAAGCTAATGGTAAACCAATAAATAATATATCTACTGAAGAGGTAATTGTTAAAGATTCTAATGGTAATGATAAATCTATAAAGCAAGCTAAATTATATAAAGATAGTGGTAAACCAATAATTAAAAAAGATAAAGTGTCTGTATTATTACCAGAACAAACTCCTATTGCTATTATAGGAGCAGACCATAGTGTTTTAGGTGGAACTGGTCATAGTATAGACTTGTCTAAAAGTACAATAAATACTGCTAATTTATCTCCTGGTATGGTAGTTAAAGTAGTAAAAAATAATTTAGGAAATACTGATTTATTACCTTTAATAGTACCTAAAATATCTAGTTTAAAAAATGCTCCATTTAATATTAAAAACTATTTAGATGTTCATTTTGGAGATTATGATTATAGTAAATTGAATAGTGAAGCTGGTGTTAATTTATTTAATAGAGATAGTAAAACATTATTAAAAAAGTATCTTAGTAATTATTTATATCTTAGAAAATTTGATAATGATACTATGACTTCATTTGCTGCTAATCTTAAACAAGGAAAAAATAAATATTTATTTAATGTTGAAGACAATGGCACATTTAAAGTTGGTGATGTAGCAAATGGAATTATATATACTGCTAAATTAGAAGATGGTAATGCTAAGTTTAATATGAGTCATGATAATGTAAATGTTGAAATGACTAAAGATGAGTTTAATGATGTATTACAAAAGGTATTACATGATAAATCTTCATATGTACCATTTAGTGTAAAACTAAGTAAATTAGATAAAATAAATAATCCTCATACTGAATATATATTAACTAAAAAAGGTCAAACTAATATAAAAAGTAAGACCGATGATGAATTTGAAGTAGCAGACATTAAAGAATATCCAAACTATAAATCATATGTAGAAGACAATTTATATACAACGTTTAATGGTACTAATAAAGATACTAAAGGAAATTATATTTATTTTACTCAACCTAATGTATATTTTAAAATTAGTGGATTAGGAGATATTAAACCAGAAGAAACTACAGAAGGAATATCTATAAAATCAGATAGTGATATAGATAATATATTAGGAGATTTAACTACATCTAATAAAGATACAATAGGTGATTTGGGTGAAGATATATTTAATTCAGATGAATTAGATGGTAAATTAGCATTAAATATAGTGGATAGTCAAAACATTCCAACTAATACTAATGATTTTATTGATGTATTACCAGTTAATTCTAAAAATATTATTAATGAATTAGGTAGTTATGATAATCAAATAAATATTGTAAATTCATTAATTAAACCTATCTTTAAACATTATATGAATAAAGAATTGTTTGGAGATAAAACATTTGATAGTATTAACTTTACTGATTATTTTAATAATAAACATGTACAATTATTTAAAATAAATGAACAGTTAAAAGATATATATTCAAAGTTAACAGATACTAAGTTATCAAAAGAAGAGAAAATACAATCAATTAATGATAAAGATAAAGCATTATTAAATAATTTAGATGCATTACAAGAGAATAAGTTGCTAACTAGAATTAAGACATTAGATATTATATTAGACCCAAAAAATTATAATAAATTAGTAGCTCATTCAAGATTTGAATTAAATAAAATTGGTATAACTGTTAAAAGTAATAATTTTAATATTGATAACTTTATTGTTGGAGAAGATTCATTATTTGAAAATAGTAAATATGATGATAAAGCAAAACTTAAATTAAATAATAAATATATTAGTAGTCCATTATTTAAAGCATTTTTATATTCTATACCTGATATAGAAAAAGTAAATGGTAAAGTAGTAATGAAACGTAATTTATTAGGATTAGATATGTTTGCTGATATAGATACTAGTTATAATTCTATTGCTGCAATATTAATGGATAAAGGTACAACATATCCTGAATTTATTAAAGAACTACAATCTAATACTAACAATCCAATTTTTAATTTAGTTGCTAAACGATTAGAAACTAAAGGATTAGATAAACTTAGAACTGAATTTGTTAATCAGATGTCAAAATATAGACATGAATTACAAACATTTACAGAATCTAATAATGGAGATAGTAAATTATTAAATAATAATTCTACTGGTGGAGTAATAGGTATTTATAATGATTGGCAAAATAACTATAATACTAGTAAATTAATATCTATTGATAGTGATGGTAATACAGTAACAGCTAATACAGATAAAATACATTATATAGTATCTAAATATAATGATTCTTATAATGAATATAAATCTGATAAGTTATTATATAAAAACAAATTTACAAATTCTGTTAAATCATTATTTAATGAGTTTGGAATATCACTATCTGATAATACTATAAAATCAATTATTGATAATCCTAGACTATTAGATGAAAATAATGCAGATATTATATTCGATTCTAATATAGCTGGTTCATTAACAAATAGATTAATATCAGCAATTAATTCTAGTGGTAATATAAATAAAGTTGGAATATTTAATAATAATATATTAAAATCTAAATTATTTAAGTTAGCTAATGTAGAATTAAATAATAGTACAAAAGTATTTGATTTATCTGCAATGGATAGTGAAGGAAATTTAATATTTGAACCTCAAAACTATTCATATTTAATGTATAATTTACATGATATTAAAAATCCTAATAATGTTAAATTAGAAGATTTATTAAATACATCATTTAGTAGTAATTCATTATGGTTAAATACGTTTAAACATAATAGTAATGCTAGAAATGATTTTAAAGTTACATTTTTCGATGCTGCTAAATTTAAAGATAAAACTTCAGCATTAGAATATAGAGAAATGAATAATGCAAACAAAGATAAAGTAGCAATATCTATGTTTCTAGATGGAACTTCTAAAAGTACTCCCTTTTTTGGATTAACACATGGTGAAAGTGCTATTGTTCCTATATATCATGCTCCAAAACAAGATATTAAAATATATATTGATAAAAATAATAATGCTGTAGTTGGTACAGATGCTGTTGATTTAGCATTTAAACAAGCTAATAATGAAATTAATAGAATTATAAAGTTTCAAGCTAGAGAAACTCCAACTAAATTTACTGATTATAATAAAGGTGCAGATAAATTTTTTATATATAGATATTTAAATAAAGAAGAATTAAGTAAACGTATATCTTCTGATGAATTAAAAGAAATATATAGTGGTGATAAACTTATAATTACTCCTGAGGGTAATAAGATTATTAAATCCGTTATTAAAGATTATCTTAATAAATCAATTAATAACCAAATAGATGATTTTGTTAAAAGTGGAGTAATTAAAAAAGAAACTATTGAAATTAAACAAGATGATAATAAAGTTAATTTTGAAAAACTATCTACTGATAAATTAAATGTTGCACTATTAAATAAGAAGGAATATAAACCATTAGATATTTCTAGTGAAGATGATATAACTTCTAGTACTCCGTATTATAAAAATAAATCAGTATTGCAAAGTAATACTTTAAAAACAGCACTAGCTCATTTTATAATTCAAAATAAATTAGCTACTGCCGAAATGTATTATATGAATATTGACCCAGCTACAGTTACTACACTAGATAAGAATACTGGTAAAATTGATTATGAAGCTACTTATAGAAAAGTACAAAAAAGATTAAAGGGAATGTTATCGCCTCATGTAACTGGTAATTGGGAAGACAATTCTACATTTAAATCTGTTACTGCTAAAGATAGGATATTACTTAATTTTAAACATTTAGATGAATATAAAAATAAATTAGGAATTAATGGATATGATAAGTTAATAACATCAGATGGTGCTGAACTTACTACATTAAAAGAAGATATTAAATTTAGATTAGCTTATAATTTAATCGACCCTAAAATTGCAAATTCTATATTACATAAAATAGATATTGCTAATAAAGATTTAGATAATAAGAATAATTATTTTGTATTAGATGGAAATGAAAAGAATGCTATAATAACTGGTACTAAACCAATTTTATATAGTAGTAAATATTATCCAGATGATGATGTAAATATGATACATTTTCGTAAGTCTGGAGCATTAGCTTTATTACCAGAAATGACTAATGGATTACCTATTGATAAATTACGAGTGGCAATGGAAAATCAAGATGTTGATAGATTAGCATTTGATAGTACAGATAAAATTGGTACAATTAAA
>VAPK010107724.1_pt1 | contig 18345 bp, 14 predicted proteins | sample 3395031 | NCBI WGS metagenome assembly VAPK01 (sample SAMN08290443, study PRJNA428436) | hydrothermal vent metagenome | isolation source: Deep-sea hydrothermal vent chimney 1 | place: Pacific Ocean: Juan De Fuca Ridge
TCTTCCAGAGTCTCAGTGCCGTAGATTTCTGGCTCACGCACACCAAGCAAGTTGAGATTTGGGCCGTTAAGTACTGAAATTGCTGCCATCAATATCCAACAGAAAACTGCTGGTACTCCATCTATTCACGATTTATGATCTATTGTCTACAAAATAACAGGTTTTGTCCAGAACTCTGCAAGTTCTGACAAAATCGCAACAGATCATTACCGCTTACCAGCTAAAAATAAACTTTTCGCAACACTCCCTATTGTGATTTATCAATGTGATTTTGCATCCACTCTTTTACCATGTTCCTGGTAATCAAGCCAACGTGGCTAAACTCAACAAGTCCATCGTGTCCTACAAATACAGAAAAAGGCACCACACCCATGCTATTTCCCAACTCAGCACTGAGTAGATTACCAACCTCAGGAGCCAGTAAAATAGGGTAATTGACAGGATTTTGCTTTAAATAGGCTTTTACACTGTCTGCATCATCCAGTGCGATACCAATTACTTGCAATCCTTTTTCCTTTAACGCGCTCTGCAGACTGACAAGATCGGGCATTTCCTTACGGCATGGAGCACACCAGGTCGCCCAAAAATTAACCAGTATCTTTTGGCCTCGCCATTGTTGCAACGATTGTGTATTCCCATCTGTATCAGGTAGCGAAATATCCGGCAGTCGTTGCCCGGATTGACTATATGCTGCTAACGGAGTCAAACAACACACCAACAATACCAACCAATAATGCAACGAAGTTTTGTTTTTCATGATTTCAAGACTGTTTGCAAATGTGCGATAAATTCTGAAGCACTTTTATAGCCAACAATACGATAAGCCTTGCGTTCTAGTTGATCAGGTCCGAAAAACAATGTGGCAGGTGGGCCAATCAATCCAAACCGCGATAGCAAAGCCTTATCATCTGCATTATTTTTAGTCACATCTGCTTTTAACAAGACCACTTGTGACAAAGCCTGTATGACACTTGCATCAGAGAAGGTGTCGCGCTCCATCTCCTTACATGAAATACACCAGTCAGCATAATAATCGAGCATCACCCAGCGACCTTGTTGAGTTGCCAGAGCGATTTTTGCATCCAGTTCTGCCTCAGAGCTGACCATTTGAAAATTCAGCATTGGCTGTTTTGCTGAGCCAAGCGACAAGCTTTGCAGCGGTTGAAAAATGTCACGTGCACCTGATGCAGAACCGATCAACGATAAAACACCCCAGGCAAGTAAGATAATGCCCAGGCTTTTGAAAAATCTGCGATATCCGCTAGCCTCAACATTCAGGGAATCCAGCGCACCGAGGTAGACACCAGAAAAAATCAATAACGCTGCCCACATCAACAGAATCACTGCACCTGGCAAAATACGCTCCAATAGCCAGATTGACACGCCTAGCATGATGAAACCAAACACAACTTTTGCACGGCCCATCCAGGCTCCGGCTCGTGGTAGTAGTTTACCCGCTGATGTACCAACCACCAGCAGCGGAAGCCCCATGCCCATTGCCATCATAAATAGTGCAAAACCACCAATCACAGCATCACCGGTTTGACCGATATAAATCAACGCGCCAGCCAGTGGCGCAGCGACACACGGCCCGACAATCAGTGCAGACAACATACCCATGACTGCAGCACCAATAAATGAACCACTTTTTTGTTTATTGGTGAGCGCGTTCAAGCGCGATTGAAACGATGATGGCAGCTGTAACTCAAACAAGCCAAACATCGATAATGACAGAACAACAAATATTGCACTGAATGCACCCAGCAACCACGGATTCTGGAAAACCGCCTGCAAATTACTGCCAAATAACCCAGCCAAAACTCCGAAAATGGTATAAGTAATAGCAGAACCTAACACATAACTCAACGATAACCAGAACGCATGCCAGGTATTAATTTTCTCGCCTTGTCCGACAATAATTCCTGCCAGAATGGGAATCATTGGAAAACTACACGGTGTAAATGCCAGTATCAACCCAAACCCAAGAAACAACAATCCAGTCCACCATAGATTGTCATTTTGCAATGCTTTTGCAATCTGGTCTTGCTCTGATAACAAAGCAGGCTCAATACTCTGTAGTGGTTTTACAAGCCCAGACTGACTATTGAGAATACCTTGTGGAATTTGCAGACTGACTGTTTTTTTGATTGGTGGATAACACACGCCCAATTCAGCACAGCCCTGGTAGTCCACTTCAAGGTCAAGCTCTAGAGGTTCAACAGATGCACGTTGTAATGGCACATCAAATGCAACTTCATCATAAAACACCTGAACCTGACCGAATTCTTCATCGAGTTTCGGCTTGCCAGCTGGAATATCATAGCTTCCCAACAAAACACCAGGCGTTAGAGATTGCACTGCAAACTTTTGCCGATACAAGTAATATTCTGGAGCAATGCGCCAATTTAGACGAATACGATTGCCGTCAATCACCTCAGCCAATAGTTGAAAAGCTTCATCGGCTGGTAACAACTGTTGTTCTGCAGATTGATTGGTCGATAAACCAAGTTTTGCAAATGCGCTTGCAAATGGATTGCTCGGTGAGGATAAAGCAGCAGGCTGCTCACTTGTTGTTGGCCAATCAACAGTGACGCGCTCAGTCTGCGGAGGATAGCAAATGCCGATATCAGCACAACCCTGAAAACCGATATCCACTTCAAGCTGGGATGGTGTTTCAGCGTCGACAAACAGTGGAATACGAACCTGCGTTACAGCCCGATGTATTTTGACTTCACCGAAAAATTCATCGTGCATGATGGTAGAATCCGGATAAACCGGATCACCAAAACGCACAGTTGATAATGCAGGCTTAAAACTGAACTTTTTTTGATACAGATAATAACCATCGGCTATTGTCCATTCAACGATCAGCGTCGTTGGCTGTCCATCTGAACTCTCAATAACAGCTGAGAACGGAAATGCCTGATCAGCGGGCAACAGCTGTTGTTCATCTGCAGCAAACGCAGCAGATGTCCAGAGCAGCGCATACAATAAAACTAATCGAGCGACTTTACACATTGACTAATCCAATCAAGGTATTCCGTAGACCCCTGCTCTATTTCTACAGCAATCACTTCAGGAGTATCATAAGGGTGATGGGTAATGATGGCTTGTTCTAAAGCAGGATAGCCTTGCTGTGTGGTTTTAATCAGTAACATAATTTCATTATCTTCAGCAATTCTGTCTTTCCATGAATAAATGGATGTCACGCTATGCACCAGATTGACACAAGCAGCCAAGTGCTGCCCAATAATCATCCGCGCCATTTTTTTAGCCTCTTCGTGACTGGGGCAGGTACACAATACGAGTAAATGAGTCGAGTCAGTTATCATAAACAATTTCTCACTAATGATTGTTCAGTTAATCTTTAGTCTGGAATGGCAATCGAATAATTGATGCATCAAGCTTGTTTTTCTTCACTGTTACCTATATTCTTGGTTTGAGTGTGTGATCTGTAAGATTTTGATTTATATATAAAATAAAATATTTTGATGCTCGCCATAACGATGTAACAATTTAAGTAATCCTGAAAACGGATAAAAATACAAGTCAGTTGCACAAGTTATTTCGTGCGCATTGCATAAGAGTACAATCTTGGCTGTAGATTCATATAACTACTCGGCCTGTCCGCTATATTGTCCAATCGCTGCGTTGAAAGTACTCATTGACACCTGTAAACTGCGTGCTTTCGCCTTACTCTTAGGAGCGAGAATTTAATAACTTCTGGATCTTGATGCGGGATTTTTGTTTGTATTCAAGGCGTCGAAACTTAGCTCTCGCTGGCTACGCAACTGTTTTTACAACGCAGAAGACGGACAAAAAGACAAGTCAAGATCCGGAAGGTATTAAATTCTCGCTCCTTAGGAACGTGCATGGAATAACTTGAACAATGCTGGCGCAGAATTTTTGTTTCTGACGAAACCATCTCAAGAGGCGCATAGTTGGTGTACGCAACGAATGAGATGGTTTCGTCAGGAGCAAAAAGAAACGTCATTCCCGCGAAGGCGGGAACCAGCCAGAATGTTCAAGTAATTTCATGCACGTTCCTTAATTTATAAAAGGGCAATCTGATCAGTTACAGATTCACTTAATCAATTTCAAAATACAAGGTACCAAAATGACAATCCCTAGACTTTTCCTGCTATTTCTACTTGTTGTACCCATTCTGGAAATATACATGTTATTGCATATTGGAGCTACCATCGGAGTTATTCCAACAATCTTTTCAGTTGTAGCAACAGCGGTCATTGGTAGCTGGTTGCTGCGTCAACAAGGATTCTCGACTTTGCAACGTTTACAACAAAACATGGCTCAAGGCACTCTGCCTGCAAAAGAACTCATAGAAGGTCCGATATTAATGGTTGGCGGAGCATTACTACTCACGCCAGGATTTATCACAGATGCAATAGGTTTTCTGTGTCTGATACCTACGTCTCGCCATAAAATTGTCAACTATGTGCTTAAACACCTGGTAATACCAAACACCGTGTCAACACAACCACCCGCTACTGAGACTCACAACACCATAGAGGGGGAGTATACGCGTCATGATTAGTGTTTTTCTGTAACTAATCAGCTTACCTTCTATTGTGCCCAATCGCTGTCTGAAAATGCTCCTTGACACCTGTAAACTCCGCGCTTTCGCCTTGCTCTTGTACATGAGAGGGCAATTTGAGTTACTGATTACGCTGAGTAGTTACGTTTTACTAACACGTACAAAGAACGTGCATGAAATAGCTTCGACAACTGTCCTGTCTTTTTGTTGCCGTGCCAGGAAATGGGAGATAGTTACATAGCGCTTTCAAAGCAGCTGTTGGACAAAAGTAGAGGGTAAGTTGAGTGGCCATTAATTTGTAACACAAAATTTATCCTACTGACTGATGGCATCTTTCATTGGGAGGGTAGAGACGGTATTACTGGAATTCCATGAGTAATTAGCAAACGGAATAATGGTCTCTTCTTTTGGCATTTCAGGTGCAAAGATAGCGTGTCCGTAAAAATAATTGTTATTGTTTTTTAACACATTAGTCCAGGCTTTTATATTTGGAATGTTTCCACCCGCCCCACCTGCAATCTTAAAGCCAGCATTGTTAAAGAAACCGATAGATTTTTTTACAATATTGCCATTATGGCTATAATCCCATGGGATAAAAATTATGTTTTTATTGACTAAATCAACAGCCTTATGAGTGGCTCCTGGTTTGCCCCCCCAAATTGCTTGATGATTTTCGCTTTTACCATTGCGATGTAAATTAATCATATCCCCCCAAATAAATACGTTTGAATTTTCAAAAACTTGTTTCGATATATCGTACAATTTATTGAATAATATAGCCAAAGCCACATGGTTTTCTTTGTTTGCTTTTATGGATCGAGAATCCATGTTAAAACCTCTTATCTCATCTTGCATGAAAAACACATCGAACTCATTATTTGAAATCCCACTACTTTCAAACTTGTTAGCTATTTTAGACATGAATATTTTTATGTGATCAAATGATTTGTTTTCAAAGGGGTTAATGTTACGTCTGGTTGATTTATCCTGATAGAAGATGTAATCATAAGTAATCGTTATGTCTTCGTTTTCTGCTATATTTCCAGATGGATTTCTTTTAATCGTAAGATAATTGGTCAGCTCTTGAATAGACGATGATGTAAGATCTGGCCCTGATTTAATAACAGTATAATCTGTGTCTTGTTGATAGACCTTGCTTCCGGATTGGTCTGTAACTTTGAAAATATGTTCGCCTTTTAGTAAGGTATTGGCTGTTTTGCTGTTCATACGAATAAGCTCAACATTATCGATATAAATTATTCCATAAATATTTCTAGGGCGTATCCAGAGTGTTAGTCGTTTTGCATTTTCATATTTAGAAAGATGTACATCGACAGTGTGCCATTGACCATCGTCTTTAGCCTTATATTTGTTTTCTCTTAGGTTTAAAGTTTTACCGTTACTATCTTCATTTTTTAGAGCAAATTGATAATATCCATTTCCTGTGGAGCCTTCAGTTTTTACTCTAAACCGTGCCAAATAATGAGACCTGGGAACGACATCTCTTCTTTGGTAGATCATAGGCACAGTATTGTTAGTTATTGTTTTTACAAGCATTAGAGACTTAGAGCCAGAATGATGTTCTTGATCTGTTAGATGCCATTGATCATTGAGTTCAGAATTGTCTGAAACTCTCCAGCTATCAGGAGCAGCTCCCACATCACCATGTTCAAAATCTGCATTTTCTAGCACATCGCCATCAATCGTTGGTATGGCAATATCACTTGCATCAAATTTAAATGGCTCATTCAGTACATACTGACCTTCTGCACCTGTTTCAATATCAACGGGCCAGGCCTGGCCAAGAATTGGACGTATAAAATTCTTCACACAATAGTCTGCATAGGGAATAAACATATTATCCATGTGAGATAACATAGAACCAGAAGACAAATGAACACTATTCATCTTATACTTAGCGACTTTTTCTAATAATTGCAATCCTATTGTTGGATCTCTGAGAATACTTTTATTTTCATGGCCGACATGAAAGAAAGTTCGAGACTCGATATCAGGCCAGTCTACAATGTTAAATTCTTTTAGATTAGTGGTGTGAGTTTCAATCAGTTGTCTTAGACTTTGCATTCCATAATATATTCCCTGAGATGACGTTGCCAGAATGTAAATGCTGTCATGATAATAAAAAAGCATATATCCTTGATTAAATCCTTTGTTTTTAATCTGTTTGAAATAGTCGCCGAATTCGCTTTGTTGTTCTAGAAAATAATTCTTGATAAGTGTATCGCTAGATAAAAGTAGAAATATATTTTTATTTTCGTGACCGGATATATTTCGATAGTCAGCCACAAAAGATTCTTTGTTATTGGCGTTTAAGTTAACCTGAAGACTGCTGAAAATTGTGTTTTTAAGAAGGTCTATAGTGTTGTCGATATATTTCAGGTTTTTATCAAAAACGATTTGCCACGTATTGTCTATCGTGATTCTACTGTTATTAAACGAAGCTATTTTTGGTAAAGGTATTAAGCCAATACAGTCGTTAATACAACTTTCTAGTGTTTCTTCACTACTACAAACATTGTTACCGCACTGATCGGCATTGACTTCGCTTATTAAAAGAGAAGTAGATATGATTAGAATAAAAATCAATTGATTAATTTTTTTCAATTTACAGATGACGTTTTCATGCATTATTATCATTATTTCTACAATATGGTTGTCGGGATAATTTGTTGGTTGTAGGTGAAGTGCGAACACCAGCAACACAGAGAGCTTCAAGCCAGTGTAGGATGGTGAAATGATGGATTGAGTCCTATCAAGGATTCAGATATTCATGATTTGAAATACATCATCTCTACTTTTTCTAACCACTCTTCAATGTTGTTGCTAGCATTATTATCTTATTTTAGTCTGTTGTCTGCTAAAAATATCAGAGTGCAGTGCACTCGGTAGAGGGCTGCTCATAGCCTGAGGGATCTCTATCATTGGTGCATAAAATACACACTATAATTGCGACACGTGATACAGGAGCGTGCTAACCAGAGTCCCAGAGAAATGACATGTTGATAGAAATAAGAAGTTATAGTGTAACAACTCAGCGTAGTTTGTAACTGATCAGATTGTCCTCTCATGTACAAGAGCAAGGCGAAAGCGCGGAGTTTACAGGTGTAAATGAGCACTTTCAACACAGCTATTGAACAAAATAGCGGGTAAGCTGAGTAGTTACAAATATTTTTTTAGAATGCAGGCAATATGACACGCTACATTATTCTGGATCGCGATGGGGTCATTAACCACGATTCTGATGATTTTATTAAATCGCCAAACGAGTGGCGACCGATCATTGGAAGTCTGGAAGCGATTGCATTACTATATCAACACGGTTATCGGGTAATTGTTATCACCAATCAATCTGGTATCGCTCGTGGTTTGTTCACACTGCAAACCCTGCAAGCCGTTCATCGCAAAATGCTGGATACAGTTCGCGATGCAGGTGGTGAGATTGATTCGATTTATTTTTGTCCGCATGGTCCAGGCGATCAGTGTCAATGCCGTAAACCCAGACCAGGGTTGATGAAACAATTTTCTTATGACTATGGTGTCGAGCTTTCAGGGTTGCCAATGATTGGTGATTCGATGCGTGATTTACAAGCTGCTACTGCAGTTGGTGCTAAACCAATCTTGGTGCGTAGCGGAAAAGGTGAGAGAATTGTCGAGCAAGTCACAAAGTTAAACATTCCGATTTATGAGAATCTCTATGAAGCAAGTACAGCCCTCGTCAACTCAAAGCATCGTCATTAGCTACGTACGCTCCATCCTGTTTTATATCGCCGTATTTATTTCTGCACTGGTTTGGGCACCAGTGGTTTATTGTTCACTATTAATTCCAATTCAAAAGCGGGATTTTGTGTCACGCTGCTGGGCTAACTATGTTGTTTATGCTGCAAAATACATTTGTGGGATGAATTATCACGTTGAAGGTCGTGAAAATTTGCCGGATACCAATGCAATTATTTACAGCAAACATCAATCGGCCTGGGAAGTGGTGATGTTTAAAAAAGATTTTCCGCCTGTCAATACGTTTATTCTTAAGCGAGAGCTACTTAAAATCCCCATTATTGGCTGGGGAATGCACGCATTCAATCCTATTGCGATTAATCGTGGTAATGCACGCAGAGCATTAAAAGAAGTGATTGAACAGGGAACCAATCGGTTGCAACAAGGTTTATGGGTTGTAATTTTTCCTGAAGGGACTCGGGTTGATCCAGGAAAAACCTGCAAATATCAACCGGGAGGAGCCATGCTGGCCAAGCAATCTGGTTACTCCTTGCTACCAGTTGCACTCAATTCAGGCCATTTTTGGCGCCGCAACAGCATTCTTAAAATCCCTGGAAATATTACAGTCAAAATTGGAACATTGATTGATCCACAAGACAAAACTGTTCGCGAGATGAATGAGTTGGCCAAGCAACAGATTGAGACGATGATGCAAGAAATTTCCGATGCACGTTCCAGGAACGTGCATGAAATAACTTGAACATTCTGGTTGGTCTTTTTGCTCCTGACGAAACCATCTCAATCGTTGCGTAGACCAACTATGCGCCTCTTGAGATGGTTTCGTCAGAAACAACAATCCTGCGCCATTATTGTTCAAGTTATTCCATGCACGTTTAAGAGTCGATTTGAAAAAACCAAAAACGCAGGATTTTCGCGCTGTAAGATAATCTATGCCCTACATGGTCACGTGAAATACAGAGGCCAATTCAAGACTTTTGCTTCATTATCACAGATTGAATATTCTGATCTTTGAGTTGCTGACGAATGGTATCAGCCTTATTCAGCGAACTAAAAGAACCGATTTTAACCCGATGCCATGTCTTGCCTTCCATGACGACTTTTTCAATAAATGCATTTTGTCCCAATAGCGTTAATTGGGCTTTGCGTTTATCAGCTTCTCGATAAATCTCGAATGCACCAGCCTGGATCATATATAAAGTAGGCGGTTGGTTTTTATCAAGATTATGTTTTTCCTTCTGACGCTCCAGTCGCTTTTGTGTTTCAATCTGGTATTCAGGTATAACCACTTCACGTTCAGGTAAAACATTATAAAAATCATACTTTATTGCTTGTTTCTTGGGTTTGATCGCAACCGTTTGTTGCTTGTTATTGCTTGTTGTTGCTGTTGATTTTAGCCATAACAAGAAACTAATAAAGGCGGCAACAATGATTAAAACCAGCAACCATTTCCTCACAGGTACAGTGGACTCACTCTTCTTCGATTTAGAGGCCTTGTTTTGAGAAGTTCTGTGCTTGTAGTCACGAGCCATTACATTTCTTCGGATGATTCAATATTTAATAGTCTATGTCATTGGTAATGACTTGTTTTGTTCCAGCAGGCATGATTAAGAGGTGCATTCCCCGTGCATGTATCATCAGTATGAAGATTGTTGACCAATAACTGGGGGAAAATAAACCAGTCTGAGCAGTTCATAGTGTAACGCAGATTGATCAATAATCTGAGGATATCGTGTTATGAGGTTAATAATGCTTTTGATCGTTGATTAACGCAATTGTGCATTGGTTGAAGCATGTAAAATCTGGGTTGGCTGTTTGAGTTCACCCGTTGAGCCAGTGACAATGTATAGATTATTTGAGTAATGAAATTGTTTTCTGACCTGAATAGTTGTGCGGCAAGGTGAACGGTTGGTTCGGTTGGCGCTGGTTGATACCAGTGCTCCATGGTATGCGCTACACAATTGCTTAACCAGTGGGTGATTAGTCACTCGACATGCGAGTGTGGAGTGATTACCAGTCAGCCATTTTGGTGTTGTTTTATTAGCAGGTAGCAGCCAGGTGACTGGTCCAGGCCATGTTTTGTTGAGTTTTTCGGTGATGCTGGTGTTTAACGGTTTGAGGTATGGGGTGAGTTGCTGCAGATCGGAAGCGATTAATATTAGCCCTTTTGATGGACTGCGTGCTTTTAAGGCGAGCAGAGAAGCCACAGCTGTTTCATTATTTGGATCACAACCCAGTCCATAAACTGCTTCGGTCGGGTAGGCGAGTAATCCACCTGCCCGAAGATGTTCATCGATTTGTTGTAGTTTGAAGTGCGACAGTTTTCGCATTGTCGATATTCAATCAATTGAAAAAATCAGGTAACTACTCAGCGTAAGCTGAGTAGTTACAAATCATTAAGCTTATTCTGGTTGTTCCTCATGGGGACGCTTGTATTTGCATTCTTTTTGAGGACACACCACTTCAGTGCCGCTTCTTTTGGTGGTTTTGATGCTGAGTATTGGCCAGTTGCACTCAGGGCAGGCCTCCTTGAGTGGTTGATTCCAAAGAGCATATTTACATTTTGGGTATGCTGAACAAGAGTAGAAAATTTTACCATTTCTGGATTTGCGTTTCATGATGCTGGCAGATTGACACTCCGGGCATTGTACGCCAGTATCTTCGGGCTTCTCCAAAGGCTCGATATGTTTGCAATCAGGGTAGCCGCTACAGCCAATAAATTTCCCATAGCGTCCACGTTTAATCACCAGGTCTGATTTGCATTTAGGGCATTGACGACCTTCTACAACGTCAGGTTCTTCTTGTTCGCCATCATCTTCCAGGTTACGGGTATATTTACAGGTTGGGAAATCAGTACAACCGATAAATCGTCCATTGCGACCCAAACGAATTGATAACGGTTTGCCACATTCTGGACATTCCTCATCAAGCGCTTCCTGGGTAACATCTTTGCGTTCAACGGATTTATCTTTTTCGTCAATCAGTGATTTAAAAGGTTTCCAGAAATCGGCCATTAATGGAATCCATTCTTTTTCTCCACGCGACACAGCATCCAGTTGATCTTCCAGATTTGCCGTAAAATCGTAATCGACGTAATTGTTGAAATGTTCAGTCAGGAATTTATTGACGATACGCCCCACATCAGTTGGATGGAAACGCTTGGTTTCCAGTCGCGCATAATCACGATTCTGTAATGTTGAAATAATTGAGGCGTAAGTCGAAGGACGTCCAATTCCGTATTCTTCCAGTGTTTTGACTAACGTTGCTTCAGAATAACGTGGTGGTGGTTCGGTAAAATGCTGTAATGCATCGATTGTCTGCAAATCAAGTTTGTCACCTTGTTTCATTGGTGGCAGTAACGATTCGTCGCCACTGTCTTGTTTAGTATCATCTTTGCCTTCTTGATAGACAGCCATAAAACCGGGAATGGCGATTGTTGAGCCGGTTGCTCTGAACATGTTACTTTTGTCGCCAGCCATTAAATCAACGGCAACCGTATGCAAGGTGGCAGAGATCATCTGACTGGCAATGGTGCGTTTCCAGATTAGCGAATAGAGTTTGAGCTGGTCGGTGGTTAAATGTTTTTTGATTTCATCTGGAATCTTCAGTGCAGATGTTGGACGAATCGCTTCGTGTGCTTCTTGTGCATTTTTTGACTTGGTTTTGAATACACGTGGTTTGTCTGGCACATTGTCATCGCCATAGCGGAGACTGATGAGTTTACGAATATCAGCAACCGCTTCATCTGCAAGATGAATTGAATCGGTACGCATATAAGTAATTAAACCGACAGATTCGCCACCAAGGTCAATACCTTCATACAACTGTTGGGCAACCATCATGGCTTTACGTGCGGTGAAGCCTAATTTACGGATCGCTTCCTGTTGCAATGTAGAGGTGATAAACGGTGCGGCAGGGTTACGCTTGCGTTGTTTTTTCTCAACATTACTAACTTCCAGCTGACCACCAGCCTTATCTAATAATGTTTTGCGAACTAAAGTAGCGCGTTCTTCATCGGTGATGGTGAACTGCTCTATTTTATCACCTTCAAAATAAGTTAATCTGGCTTTTACCGGCTGAGCATCCGTTTCTGCCAGCGCAGTGACTGACCAATATTCGCGCGGTTTGAAATTTTCTATTTCAATTTCACGCTCAACAATCATCCTCAGTGCTGGGCTTTGCACACGACCCGCTGATAATCCGCGTCTAATTTTCTTCCACAATAATGGCGATAAATTAAAGCCTACCAGGTAATCCAATGCTCGCCGCGCTTGCTGGGCGTTGATCATATCGTACGATAATTCGCTGGGATTATTGATTGCTTCGGTAATCGCGCGTTTGGTTATTTCATGGAACACCACGCGAAATACAGGTTTTTTCTTGAGGACTTTTTTTTGTTTGAGCAATTCGTGGACATGCCATGCAATTGCTTCACCCTCGCGATCTGGATCAGTTGCAAGATACAGGGTATCAGCTTGCTTGGTTGCTTTAGTGATGGCTTGAACGTGTTTCTGGTTGCGGTCAATGATTTCGTACTTCATGGCGAAATCATGATTTGTATCAACCGCACCTTCTTTGGGAACCAGATCGCGCACATGACCATAGGAGGCAAGCACATGAAAATCCTTACCCAGATATTTTTCTATGGTTTTTGCCTTGGCTGGTGATTCTACGATAACGAGATTGTAGGCCATCGGAATGCTGGTTCCTATTCTATGTGAAATGTGATTTATAACAGACTCTGTGTGTGAATCCACAACAGGTGAATTAGATCAAGTGTTTGACACTTCTCTAATTAAGGAATGTGCACGAAATAACTTCGACAACTGACTTGTCTTTTTGTCTGTCTTCTGCGTTGCAGAAACAGTTACATAGCTCACTATGCGCCTATTTCTGCGCCTTGAAGACAAACAAAAGTCCTACGCCAGTAGTCGAAGTTATTCCGTGCACGTTCCTAAGGAATGTGCAAGTTATTTCTCGTACGTTCCTAAAAGGCTAAAAAATGTCTGCCCAATAGCAAATAACGATGCTGTTAGGTTTTTAGGACTGAAGGATTTAATAAAATACACACTCTAACTAGCCTTTTTATCTCAGATCAGATGAATTCAAATCGTTACTATAGAATAACTATTCGCCTTTTGAGTTCATCTGATCTGAAACAAAAATTTTGCGCTATAGATCCGTGTTTTATTAAATCCTCAGTCCTTAGTGTCGTGTTGCCGTCCAGTTATCGTAGATCAGATTTTCCATTTGGGCAAATGCGAGTTCTTCTTCTGGTTGGCTAAACAACACCATTAGCACGACCCATTTAAGATTTTCGAGTGTTAGGATCGTCTCATCCAAAGCGAGTAAACGATCGATCACCAGTTCCCGACTATTTGGGGAGAGAATACCTGATTGTTCGAGATGGATAATCAGTCCACGACACTCGACATCAATGCGTTCCATTTCCTGGGGTGCGAAAATACGCTGTGAAGGAGTACCAGAGAGTAGTACGTTTTCTTCAGCCAGTGGTTCCAGCCATGCAAAGGCCTTGGATACTTCTGGGGGAGGAAAACCAGCTTCCAGTAATTCAACACGAACTGTATCTGGATCTGAAACCAGCTCTTGTTCGGTGCCAAGATAATTCTCGAACAAATAAAGAAGTATTTCGAGCATATGTACTGATCCTGTGATGTAGAAACTTCTAGTTATTATTGATTATTTACTTGTGAACGAGAATGAAATAATATCCGCTACTGGCGGTAGTTGGTAACGATGTTTAACAACAAGATAGCAGATGTTTGCTGTGAATTCGATGGGTTTTTAATCCGAACGATGCATTTATGCTCTTTGCACATGACAATATAGCATTCTGTGCATACACTTTTTTGTGGATACTAGCATTGGAAAAGCGTGTGGTAGGATGACTACAGCTAAGATTTCCTGTCTTACTCTCCACAAAATACCACGTACATAGAATGCTAAATTCTCATATGTGCAGTGTATAACTCTGCGCAACATACAGTGTATTGACCTAAACATCAAATTTATCAATGAACTGTTGTGGCTGAATATCACTGTTTGATGTTGAATATATATGGGTTGTTTTCACTAATTCAACTGTAACTACTCAGCTTACCCTCTATCTTGCCCAATAGCTTCGTTGAAAGTGCTCATTTACACCTGTAAACTCCGCGCTTTCGCCTTGCTCTTGGACAAAATAGAGGGCAATCCAAGCAGTTCCTGATTACGCTGAATTACATTCAACTTTTTTAAAGAGTCATTGTTGATCACACAAATTCTGGTAGGCATGTTGTGCGATTAGTGTCATGAAGGGCCGACTAAGGCAACTGACTTGTCTTTTTGTTCGCCTTCTGCGTTGCAGAAACAGTTGCATAGCTCACTACAGTATGGTCTGCCAACACTGCCATCTGCGGAAATGTGCTATGCACCAGATGTTGAAATTTCATATGCGCAGAGTCCATACTCTCATCCAGATCAGTATTAGTTATCCACAACGAGTATAGATTCCACCACTGCTGGATGTAACCTGGTTGTTGAGTTCGAGGATGAGTAGTGTTGATGCGATTGCTTCAGCTCGTAGTCCAGAACGTTCAACCAACATGTCGATTGTTGTTGGGGAGTAATCGACCAGTTTCAATAACATTTGTTGGTCTTCGGCCAGGTCAATATTGCTTTGTTCAGGTATTGCGGTAACTGGTAATTGATAGTGTGAAAATTCTTCGGCGATATCATGTGCGGTCTCAACTAGTTTTGCACCTTGTTTGATTAAATCATTGCAACCTCGAGCCAATGGACTATGGATGGAGCCTGGAATTGCGAAAATTTCGCGTCCGTATTCAGTCGCCAGGCGGGCAGTGATCAGCGAACCACTTTGGCTGGCAGCTTCAACCACTAATGTACCAAGGCTTAAACCTGCAATAATGCGGTTGCGTTTTGGAAAATGATAGCGTTTTGGCGGTGTGTTGATTGGAAACTCGGAGACGAGTGCGCCTTTCTCGGTAATTGCCTTGGCTAATGCCAGGTGTTTTGCCGGATAAACCTGATCCAGTCCGGTTGCAGTGACTGCAATTGTGATTCCATCAACGTCTAAAGCTCCGCGATGACCCATTTCATCAATCCCCATCGCCAGACCACTGGTAATAGCTAGTCCTGGTTGTGCGAGCGCTTTTGCGAATGCGCGTGCTGTGGTTATTCCAGCCGGTGAGGGATTGCGACTGCCGATGATGGCAATTTGTGGTAAATCAAGAACATCTGGATTTCCGGCGACGAACAGTGCAATTGGAGCATCCGGAATTTCTTTTAAGAGTTGTGGGTAGCGCGAGTCTTGTTTGGTAATCAGGAAATGACCGTCGCCATTCAACCATTGCAAATCCTGATTGATTGCTGACCAGTCTGGATGACTTAAATAGTCAAGTGCGGTCTGGCTTAAATTAAAAGGTTTTAATTGAGCGGTAGAAAATTCAAGTAGCGCTTGAGCTGATCCAGCATACTCAAGCGCTTGTTTGAACCTGATACCCCCTGAAGCAGGGCATCGAATCAGGGCAAGCCAGCTATTGAGTTCATCAGCGGCTGGCATTGTATAATACTCTCCGCACATGAAAATTTAGCATCTTGTGTACGCACGGTTTTTGTGTAAATTTGGTGCGGATAGTTGCATTGGGAAACCTTGCTGTAGAGTGACTACAGCTAAGATTCCCCGCCTTACTCTCCACAAAATATCACGCACACAATATGTTAAATTTTCATGTACGAAGAGTCTATCAGTACAATGGTGGAGTCCGGACACTGTCATTGATGTGAAGAGCGCGTGTTGCATCCATCACCAGACCAAAACTGACATGATCGAAAGTACGGAAGATCATCAGTAATCCAGCTTTTTCTTCTGGAAGCTTAACTAGCTCGCCAGCATCAGTGTTGACTCGATCACGGATAATGTCACTGGACTGATAGATGCTTAGCACATGACCCGCCTCGATGCCATCCTTGTCGCCTAGGTCGATCACAATGATATTATGTTGACCAATCTGAGTGACACCATCGACAACCTGAATAATCGATCCGCGAATAGCTGTCTTAGGGACATGAGGTTGAATGCCAAAAACACCTTTTTCTGATCCGCTAGCAATCAACCGATCTCCAACCCGAGCATCTCTTTCAGCTGATAACAATTTAAAAGTAGCTGGATCACCGGTGTGTTCTAATATGGCTTTGCCAACATACAATGCTTCATAACCAAGTATTTTGTCGGTATTATGTTTTCGATAAGGTTTGCCTTTGCGCACAATGTCGAAGTCAATGTTTTTTGCATTTTTCAGATTACGAACATAAACAATGCTGTCGCTGCCTCCTAACAAATGACCATCCTGAAAACTGATAACATAAGGTGCGTCATCTAAAGTGCCGGAGCTGATGACACGTGGTTTGGACAGAAATGGACGAATGACAGACATCGGTATGGTTGGTATCGGTGCCGATAAATCACCGTGGCGTATGGTTGGCGTTACCTTGACCAGTGAGCCCTCTGGGCCCGTTGCAGAAAGGCTGATACCTTTCTGGTTGGTATTACGCATCGATAAAACAGGTCGACCATTTTTTTCTGATAAGTAAATCACATTGCCAGGGTAGATCAGATCAGGATTATCAATTTGCTGATTGCCTTGCCAAATACTTTTCCAGCGCCAAGGATCGCGCAAGAATGTTTCTGCAATATCCCACAGGGTATCGCCTTTTTTAACCACATACTGGTCTGGGTGGTCTGGGGCAAGAACAATGCTACCGTCTTGTCCTGCAAATGCTGAACTTAATATTGTTAAAGCAAACACAATTGCTATGCTTTTTAGCTTCATGGTCAAGTATCCTTGGGATAATCTGGAATAATACAAAAAGACCTCAAATGAAAACTATTTGCAGGACTTCTTCCAAAGTCTAGATGATTTCGGATAAAATGCCAGATGAGTAGGGAGATTTATACTCTTCGCATATGAAAATTTAGCATTTAGGGTGAGTGATTTTTTGTGGAGAGTAAGGCGGAAAACCTTGGCTGTAGCCATTTTACAGCAAGGGTTTCCAACGCAACTATCCGCGAAAAAGTGTGCGTCATGAATGCTAAATTTTCATGTGCGGAGAGTATAATAGCAACAGGACATTTAAAATGGCGATTTTACACATACTTGAGTATCCAGACCCGCGTTTGCGTAAGAAAGCTGTGATCGTTGATCGTGTCGATGACTCCATCCGTCGTATTGTGGATGATCTTTTTGAAACCATGTATGACGCGCCAGGTGTGGGTCTGGCAGCAACACAGGTGAATATTCACAAACGCATTCTGGTGATTGATGTCAGTGATGAAAAAAACTCGCCTCTGTGTTTGATTAATCCAGAAATACTTGTAACAGAAGGATTGGCTGAAAGCGAGGAAGGTTGTTTGTCCGTTCCGGGTATTTTTGAAATGGTTGAACGACCGGAAAAGGTTACCATACGTGCACTTGGTAAGGATGGGTTGCCGTTTGAAATGGATGCTGACGATTTGTTGGCAACTTGTATACAACACGAGATCGATCATCTCGAGGGCAAGGTTTTTGTTGATTATCTGTCGATTTTCAAGCAGCAGCGTATCAAGAAAAAACTGGAAAAGCAGCAGCGTTTTTCTGCTAAAAACAACTCTTCAAAGAGTTCTGCTGTTGTGCGTTAATTGTGGTTTGTCGATGATTTATAGACCTTCCGCGTATAAGAATACCCTAATTGGTAGTACACCATTTTTTGCGAAAGGTATGGTTGCTAAGCCGTTAATAGCATACAGAAGGTTATAACCAATGCGTATTGTTTTTGCGGGAACACCTGATTTTTCTGTTCCTGCACTGAATGCTTTAGTGGCATCGAATCATCAGCTGGTTGCTGTTTATACCCAGCCAGATCGACCGTCTGGTAGAGGGCGTAAGTTAACAGCAAGCGCTGTGAAAAATGTTGCAGAACAATGCGGAATTCCGGTTTATCAACCCGTTTCACTGCGCGAAGAAGACGCTATTCAGCAA
>VAPK010406141.1_pt1 | contig 18305 bp, 22 predicted proteins | sample 3395031 | NCBI WGS metagenome assembly VAPK01 (sample SAMN08290443, study PRJNA428436) | hydrothermal vent metagenome | isolation source: Deep-sea hydrothermal vent chimney 1 | place: Pacific Ocean: Juan De Fuca Ridge
AAGCCGGGAATGTGGTCGGCCTGCGCGGTGATGGCAGGGTTTTCGCAAGGCGGTGGTGTCGGCAAGGCCTTGGCCGAATGGATGGTTGAAGGTGAGCCTGAAACCGATATTTTCGCCATGGATGTGGCGCGGTTCGGTGATTGGACGGGACCAAACTGGACCCGTTTGAAGGTGACAGAAAACTATCAGCGACGTTTCTCAATCGGTTATCCGAACGAAGAACTACCCGTTGCTCGCCCGCTGGAAACTACCCCGGCCTATGGGCTGTGGGACGCAGAAAACGCGGTGTTCGGGCAGGGCTATGGCATGGAACATGTGAATTATTTTGCCCCTAAGGGCGCGCCACGCTTTGAAACCCCAAGTTTCCGCCGCTCAAACGCCCATGATGTCGTAGGAGAGGAATGCCGCGCGGTGCGGGATGCTGTCGGCATCAACGAAATCCACAATTTCGGTAAATATCTGGTTGAAGGACCAGAAGCCGTTAACTGGCTGAACCACATTATGGCCGGTCGAATGCCCGCCCTTGGCCGCATCGCGCTGACGCCAATGCTGTCGCCAACGGGCAAGATCATGGGTGATTTCACTATGATGCGTCTTGCTGAGGACCGCGTGCAGCTAACCGCCAGCTATTCAGCGCAAAATTTCCATATGCGCTGGTTCCAGCAGCACATGGTTGACGGTGTGACATTAAGCAATATCTCGACCGAGCGGTTGGGCTTTCAGATCGCCGGGCCGAACGCGCGGGCGGTGTTGGCCGAGGCAACAGGTGCAGATGTTTCAAACGAAGCCTTCCCGTTCCTGTCGGTGCGTCAACTGGCGGTTGGCCACATCCCGGTCACCGTGGCGCGGGTCAGTTTCACCGGTGATCTGGGCTATGAGATTTACTGCGCGCGCGCCCATCAGGTAGCGCTTTACCATGCCCTGACGGCAGCCGGGAAAGCCCATGATATGCGCCCGTTTGGAATGCGCGCCATGATGTCGCTGCGCCTGGAAAAACCGTTCGGGGCCTGGATGCGGGAATTCCGCCCCGATTATACCTGCGCCGAAACCGGGTTGGATCGGTTTATTTCATGGAAAAAGAATGATTTCATTGGCCGCGCTGCTGCTCAGACTGAAAAGGAAACCCCGCCCAAGCGTCGCCTGACGACATTTATCGTCGATGCAGGTGATGCCGATGTTGTGGCCTATGAGCCGATTTTTGACGGCGAAGATGTGGTCGGGTTCTGCACCTCGGGTGGCTATGCTCATGCTGCCGGGAAATCTGTGGCAATTGGTTTTCTGCCGGTGGACAGCATCAAAGAAGGCGCGGAATTTGAGATCGAAATACTGGGTGAACGCAAACGCGCCGTGGTGAATAACACTCCGCTGTTTGACCCGGATGCCAGCCAAATGCGCGGCTAGATTATTCTATCGCGGCAAACCCAATAATCAGCTGGCGCAACCCAAAGGCGGCACCTGCGATGATGCTCAGGAATGTTACCGGCGCACCATATGACAGCACCGAAAATGCAGACACCCCCTGACCGATGGTGCATCCGAACGCGATGACGGCACCAACTCCCATGATCGCGGCGCCAAATATCTGGCGGCGCAATTCGCGTGGGTCTTCGCAGGCTTCCCACCTGAAATGACCGCGAAAGAGTGAGCCAATGAACGCGCCCAGCAAAACGCCCGCAACTGATCCGACGCCGAAGTTCAGGGTATTGCCCGAGGAAGTCATCACATAAATGATGCTGTCGCCCAAGGGGGCCGAAAATGTGTGGCTTTCTACAGGCAGCGCGGAAAATCCGTTAGCGGCGATCCAGCCGGTTCCGGCCCAGCCGGTGATGATTGCGACGCCGACCACGACACCCCAAATCAATGTTTTCGGGCGCTTCAGCAGGTCGCGGGAACTAAGCGCTGCGACCAGTATAACCGCCCCAATGGCCAACCCGAAAAACGTCGCCGAGCCGCCCAGATTTGCCGCCAGCCAGTGCGCGATGCCGGGCAATTCAGCGCCTTCAACCGGGCCACTTGGAAACAACATCACGCGCAAGGACGCCAACGGCCCCGACAGTGTCACATAGGCCGATATGCCCATCACCAGTACAATCAGGAACGAACGAATATCGCCGCCCCCCAGCCTTGCTAACGCGCCAAAGCCGCAATTCCCGGCCATCGCCATACCGTAACCGAACAGCAAACCGCCAATGATTGAAGCCAGCGGATTCCAGGTGAACGAAAGATATACAGTTTCTTCGGCGTTCAACGCACCAAACGCCAACAGGCCAAAGGTGCCAATGATCGCGACACCTATGGCCACCAGCCATGCCCGCAGCCGGGCGGAACTGTTTTGGTAAAAAACGTCTTCAATTGCCCCAAGCGTACAAAAGTGTCCCATCCGCGCGGCCAACCCCAACAGGATGCCGCCAAACAGGCCAAACAGGGCTGCCAAGGTCGTGTCAGAAATAGAATCCCACATATGGCGTCATCCCCAAAGCGCCGACATGAGCAAGCATGCTACTTGAATTTATCCGGGGTTTTGACGGTGCAAAACAGATCATAGATTACTTCAAGAATTTGCTTGGGACGCTCATCCGCCAGCGAATAATAAATAATCTTACCATCGCGCCGCGGGGTTACCAAGCCTTCAAGGCGCAGCCGCGCCAGTTGCTGCGAAACAGCAGCCTGTCGGGCTGACAGCAATTCTTCCAGCTCAGTCACCGATTTTTCGCCGGTTACCAGATGACACAGGATCATCAGGCGGCCTTCGTGGCTAAGCGCCTTGAGCATGTTTGACGCATCACACGCGCTGGACATCATTTTGTCCATGTCTTCGTCAGAGATGTTCCCATCCAGGACCGGGAGACCCATTTTGTTATCCTTCACATTCAACAGTTTACGTCGTTCGTCTAAATTTCTGCCTTAAAAAGCAATTTCATCTTCGATAGCCGCAATACCGGCCAATGCACATTCATCGTCAAAATTTCCACCGGGCGCGCCCGACACACCAATACCCGCCACCATCGCGCCGTCGCCGTTTTCTACGACAAGACCACCACCAAGGGGCAGGGCCTGGGAAAGGTTGCGAATGGCTGAGGCCGGTTGCCCGGCTTGCGTGGATTTCGCCAGTTCCGAGGTGCTGGTGCGAAAGCTGATCGCCGTCCACGCCTTGCGTCTGGATGTCTCATAAACATGCACACCTGCAAACCGGTCCCGCAGGAACACCTGCGGATTGCCGAAACGATCAACGACGGTCACGCCCACCTGAAAGCCCGCGTCGCGGCACGCATCCATTGCGGCTTGCGCCATTGTCAGCGCCAGTTCCGGGCGCAGCACCTGAAAGGTAACATAAGGATCATCAGAATCCTGTGCGAAAGCTCCACCGGTGATACTTACACCTAAGGCAACTGCAAACAGTGTGGTCTTTTTTATCATGATCCCTCAAAATCTGTGTTCTTGCGCAGCATCTCTGCCAACGCCCACCAAAAAAATTCTTCGCCGGGGTAACCTTCGATGCGGGCAATTTCCTGGCCATCTTCGACCAATACAAAGGTTGGTGTGAATGTCAGGGTTTTGGTAAATGTCAGATCCGGGGGATAGTCTTCATGAATATCCATGCGCCGAAGCGGGGCAGCTTTGCCCTCAGCGGTCTTAGGATAAATCCCGGAAATCTCTTCGTTCCACAAATCGCAGTAAGGGCAGCCGTGCTGCTCAACCATAACCAGCTCAGCCGCCAGTGCTGGCAGAGCGAAAAAAGCGGCTGTGATGGTTGCAAGCAAGGTTCGAAACATTGGCCACCCGATTAACAGATTGACTGTACGGCAATATAAATGAATATTTGAATAGATCAAGGAAGGTGTGAATATGTTCGACGTTTCTGTAATTGGCGCGCTGGTTGCCGGGCTGATTTCGTTCCTGTCACCCTGTATTTTGCCAATTGTGCCGTTCTATCTAAGCTATCTGGCAGGCGTCAGCATGAACCAGATTACGTCGGACGCTGAGCTGACCCCCGCAGTGCGACGTCGCGCCGTTATATCGGCTGTATTCTTTGCTGCTGGGGTGATCACAATTTTCATGGGGCTGGGCGCCGGGGCATCGGCGTTTGGTGGCTTGGTGCGCGAATGGTTTGGGGTTTTGCGCTGGTTCGCCGCCGGGATAATCATACTGATGGGTCTGCATTTCCTGGGCGTGCTGAAAATCGGTCTGCTTTACCGCCAGTTTCGCGCCGATACCGGTAATACATCGAACCTTAGTTTTGTTGGCGCCTATTTCATCGGGCTGGCATTTGCTTTTGGCTGGACACCTTGTGTTGGGCCGGTTCTGGCGGCGATCCTGTTTACAGCTGCCGGACAGGAAAGCGCCGCCGAGGGTGCCTGGCTGTTGTTCTTCTACGGTTTTGGTATGACATTTCCCTTTATCGTCGCTGCTTTTTTCATCGGCCCGTTCATGAAATTCATGGGCCGATTCCGCCGCCATCTGGGCACTGTAGAAAAAGTGATGGGGGTCTTGCTGATCATTTTCGGTATCATGATTGCAACCGAAACAGTGAACTACATTGGCAACTGGCTGTTGCAGACCTTCCCGGTCTTCAGCAAAATTGGATAATTAGAAAGGGTTCGTAATGCGTTTAATTTTAGGACTGTTACTGGCGATCACGTTGTCCTTGCCGGCAGGGGCTACTGGCGAAGCGGTGATGGGCGACGACGGTTTGCATAAAACCGACTGGATGCGCGACACGTTCAAGGACCTGCGCGAAGATCTGGCCGAGGCCAACGCCGAGGGCAAACGACTGGCGATTATCTTTGAACAACGCGGCTGCATATACTGCAACAAGATGCATGAAGAGGTGTTTCCGGTACCGGAAATTGACACCTATATTCACGACAATTATTTTTTCGTACAGATGAATTTGTTTGGCGATGTAGAAGTTACAGATTTCGACGGTGAGACTTTGCCCGAAAAAGATATGGCCCGAAAATGGGGTATGTTGTTCACGCCAACGATTCTATATTTGCCCGAAGAAATCGCCGAAGGGATGACGGCACCGCAAGCTGCCGTCGCAGCAATTCCCGGCGCATTTGGCAAGTATACCACGCTCAATCTGATGACCTGGGTGGTTGAACACGGCTATGATGGAGACGAGACTTTCCAAAAATATCATGCCCGTAAGTTGACCGAAGCGGGTTTAAACTAGCCCACAACCCCAGCGCGAATTACATTTCACAATTCATTTATATGAATTTGTTGTTGCCAGAATGATTTTTCTCTGTCTTTATTGACCTAAATCAAAGACAGACAGGGGAGGAAAAATGAAGCGCATAATTATTACGCTCGCAGCTGTGACACTCGCAGCGGGAAGCGCAGTCGCCGACACACTACCGGACGACGTGGTCTTTGAAGAGGGATCGGTAAGCCAGTCGCTGACCGGCGTTGCAGGGGATGCTGGCAACGGTCGCTCGGTTTTCGCAAATCGCAAGAAAGGCAATTGTCTGGCATGCCATGCAAATGCTGATCTAAACGAACAGGCGTTCCACGGCGAAGTCGGACCGCCACTTGACGATGTCGCATCGCGTTGGGAAGAAGCCGAGTTGCGGGGCATACTGGCTGATTCAAAGAATACCTTTGAAGATTCGATCATGCCCTCCTTTTACCGGCTAACGGGTTTCAACAGAAACCTGGAGAAATTCGACGGCAAAACAATTCTGACGGCTCAGGAAGTCGAAGATGTTCTTGCTTATCTGCAAACACTGAAAGAATGATTGCAGCTTTATTTACGAGGGAGAGAAAAATGAAACTAACACGACGGGATGCTCTGGCGCTCGGACTTGGCGCGACAGCGGCTTCGTTCCTGCCGTTTCGGGCAATGGCCGCTACATCAGACGAGGTTATCGCCGAATTTACCGGTGGCGCTGATGTTGGTGAAGGTGGCGTAACACTTACCGCACCTGAAATTGCAGAAAACGGCAACACGGTTCCGGTGGGCGTTGATGCTCCTGGTGCGGCGGCGATTTTAATCGTTGCCACCGGTAACCCAACGCCAAAAGTCGTAACCTTTAATTACGGTCCACTTGCCGGTTCACAGGTCGCGTCCACCCGTATCCGTTTGGCAGGTACGCAGGATGTACTGGCAATCGCCCGCATGGCTGATGGTAGCTTTGTGCAGGCTACGCAAACCGTAAAAGTGACAATTGGCGGCTGCGGCGGCTAATAATTATTCAGGAGAAAAAGACATGGCAGCTGGTGTAAAACCTCGCGTTAAAGTTCCCAAAACGGCGGCAGCCGGGGACGTGATCACGATCAAGACATTGATCAGCCACAAGATGGAATCTGGTCAACGAAAAGACAGCGACGGAAATGTTATTCCGCGCTCAATCATCAATCGCTTTACCTGCGACTTTAATGGCGAAAACGTCATTGATGTCACGCTGGAGCCAGCGATTTCAACGAACCCGTTCCTGCAATTCGACGCCACAGTGCCCGAAGCAGGAGAGTTCAAATTCACTTGGTATGACGACGATGGGGACGTCTACGAAACCGCTAAGCAAATCGCGATCAGCTAACGAAATCGCGCACGGTTCAACCAAGACCTAGACACAGGGGAGAATGCTGAATGAAACTCACATCGACTATACTGGCGGTTTCGGCTCTGGTCATTTCAACTGGTGTTGCAATGGCTGATGGCCATGCACCACTGATGATAGAAGACCAGACTTTCGTGACCGAAACCAGCGCACCGGAGCACTTGGAAAATCTTGATGAGATTTTTTCCGGCTGGGTGTTTCGCGCATCCGAAACACAATCACTACAAATGGATGATTTTGACAATCCGGGGATGATTTTTGTGGATAAGGCAATTGACCTGTTCGCCGAAGTCGACGGTGCTGAAGGCAAGTCCTGCTCGTCTTGCCATGAGGATGTCAGCGAATTCGCTGGTCTGCGGGCGCAAATGCCGCGCGTCGTTGATGGTAAGTTGCAAGCGATGGAAGAGATCATCAACAATGAACGTGTCAACAAAATGGGCGCAGACCCATGGGGTTGGAACAGTTCAGAAATGACCGCGATGACGGCACTGATCGGCTTGCAATCCCGTGGGATGCCGGTTGACGTAACCATTGATGGCGACGCCGCATCGTTCTGGGATCGTGGTAAGGAACTATACTACACCCGCGTTGGTCAGCTTGATATGTCCTGTGCAAATTGCCACGAAGACAATTACGACACGATGATCCGCGCCGATCATCTGTCACAGGGTCAGATCAATGGCTTTCCGGCGTACCGTCTGAAAAATGCCAAGCTGAATTCAACCCACGGTCGTTTTAGTGGCTGTATGAAAAACATTCGTGCCAAGCCATACAAGTCCGGTTCAGAAGAATTCAAAGCGCTGGAACTGTATCTGGCATCACGCGGGCAGGGCCTGTCGATTGAATCGCCTTCCGTTCGCAACTAAACGCGAGCCCGAACGCTACGATTTACACCTCTCCCCTGAAATCCGGGGGGGAGGTGTTTTAATATATAATCCAAGGGGCTACCCATGCTGACACGTCGTGATATTTTGCAAACTTCGATGGCGGCGGCTGCCATTTATGGTGGCTCTGGCTTTGGCAACTGGTCGAAACTGGCGGCACAGCAGGCAATGACGCAAGATCAGTTGCTGGAATTCGATACCTTCGGAAACCTTTCGCTGATTCACATCACTGACATGCACGCGCAGGTAAAACCGCTGTATTTCCGCGAGCCGGAAATCAATCTGGGCGTTGGCGAACAAAAAGGTCTGATGCCCCATATTACCGGTGCTGAATACCGCAGGAAATACGGCATCGAAGATGGCTCACCCTCGGCCTATGCGCTTAGTCAGGGCGATTTCACGGCACTGGCAAAGGAATATGGCAAGATCGGCGGCGTTGATCGGGCCGCGACCGTCATTAAATCCATCCGCGCCGACCGGCCCGATGCCATCATTCTGGACGGCGGCGACACCTGGCAGGGCAGTTTTACCGCGCTAAAGACCAACGGGCAGGACATGGTAGACATCATGAACCTGATCGGGGTTGAAGCCATGACCAGTCACTGGGAATTCACCCTTGGCATTGACCGGGTCACCGAGATTGTCGAAAATGAGCTGAACTTCCCGTTCCTGGGCGCAAATATCTTTGACGCTGAATGGGACGAACCGGCCTATGAGCCGTATAAAATGTTCGAACGCGGCGGTGTTCTGGTGGCGGTGATTGGGCAGGCTTTCCCTTATATGCCGATCGCCAATCCCGGCTGGATGTTCCCCGATTTGTCATTTGGTGTGCGTCAGGAACGTATGGCCGAAGTCGTGGCCGAGGTTCGCGAACTGGGCGCCGAATGTGTCGTGTTGCTTTCGCATAACGGTTTTGACGTTGATCGCAAATTGGCCGCCGACATCGACGGGATTGACGTGATCCTGACCGGACATACCCATGACGCGCTGCCGGAACCGGTGCAGGTGAACAACACCTTCCTGATTGCGTCGGGCAGCCACGGTAAATTCATCAGCCGCATTGATCTGGATATCCGCGATGGTGGAATGCAGGGCATTCGCCACAAACTGATCCCGCTTTTCGCCGACGTCATCACGCCCGACGCGGAAATGGCCGCGCAGGTCACCGCGGGCCGTGCCCCCTATGAGGCTGAAATGTCCGAGGTGATCGGGCAGACCAGCTCGCTTTTGTACCGCCGGGGTAATTTCAACGGCACATGGGATGATCTGATCGGGCAGGCCCTGTTGGAAGAACGCGACGCCGACATTTCCCTGTCACCGGGGTTCAGATGGGGCGCATCCGTGCTGCCCGACAGCGACATCACCCGCGAAGACATCTTCAACGCCACCGCGATGAGCTACCCCGAAGCGTATCGCTCCGAAATGACCGGCGAAACCTTGCACCTGATCCTCGAAGACGTAGCGGACAATCTGTTCAACCCTGATCCGTATTATCAGCAAGGCGGCGACATGGTGCGGGTCGGTGGCATGGGCTACCGGATCGACATCAACAAACCCCAAGGTGAGCGGATCACCGAAATGACCGTGCTTAAAACCGGCGAAACGGTTGCGGCCGACAAAACCTATATCGTCGCCGGTTGGGCGTCGGTGAACGAAGGCACCGAAGGCCCGCCGATCTGGGATGTGGTTGAAAACTATATCCGCAATCATGGCACGGTGAGCGTGGAGCCAAACACATCCGTCAAAGTCATCGGTGCCTGAAGATCCCAAGCAAACAACCCGGCGCGGATTTATTCGCGGTGCGGCGGTGGCGGGGGCTGGCGCAATTGCAGGGACCAGTGCCAAGGCCGGTGATCCCGCGATAACGGAACTTCAGCCATGGATGGTGGAACTTGGCGACGGTGTTGCCAGCCGCCCCTACGGCAACCCGTCCGAACATGAAGCAAGTGTCGTGCGGCGCAATATCCCATGGCTGACCGCGAACACAACGACATCCGTCAGCTTCACACCGATCAACGCGCTACACGGCATCATCACCCCCAATGGGTTGTGTTTTGAACGCCACCACGCCGGTATCGCCGAAATTGAACCAAGCGCACATCGCCTGATGATCAATGGTCTGGTGGATCACCCGCTGGTGTTCACCGTTGATGATCTGATGCGCTTCCCACGCGAAGACCGGGTCTATTTCCTGGAATGCGCCGCCAATTCCGGGATGGAATGGAAAGGCGCGCAGATGAACGCCGTGCAATTCACCCACGGCATGATCCATAACGTGATGTATACCGGCATCCCGCTGCGCCTGTTGCTGGAAGAGGCCGGGGTGAAAACTGCTGGCAAATGGGTGCTGGCCGAAGGCGCGGATGCGGTGAAAATGGCCCGCTCGATTCCGATGGAAAAGGCGCTGAACGACTGTCTGGTGGCGTTTGCCATGAACGGCGAAGCGCTGCGCCCGGAACAGGGTTATCCGCTGCGATTAGTCGTGCCGGGGTTTGAAGGCTCGATGTGGGTCAAGTGGCTGCGCCGATTAGAAGTCGGTGACAAACCATGGCACATGCGCGAAGAAACCACCCGTTATACGGATTTGCTTGGCGATGGCACCTCGCGTCGGTTCACGTTCGAAATGGACGCCAAATCGGTGATCACCAGCCCGGCGCCGGAAAACCCGGTTTTACACGGGGCGGGACCAACTGTGTTGACCGGTCTGGCATGGTCAGGCCGCGGAACAATTCCGCGCGTGGATGTAACGCTGGACGGCGGTATCAACTGGAACGCGGCCCGGATGTCCGGCCCCAGTTTCGATAAATCGCTGCACCGGTTCCACTATGAATTCAACTGGGACGGCCAGCCCCTGCTGCTGCAAAGCCGCGCCCATGACAGCACCGGATATGTGCAGCCCAGCAAGGATGCTTTGCGCGCTGTCAGAGGGCTAAATTCGGTCTACCATAATAACGGCATTCAGACCTGGGAAGTCAGCACGGATGGGGAGGTGAGTAATGTTGAAATTACTTAAGTCCCTGGTTTTGGCATCACTATTCGCAACCCCAATATTCGCCGAACCCCTCGGCCTGGGCCGCCCCGCGACACCGGACGAAATAGCCGCATGGAACATCGACGTGCGTCCCGACGGGCTGGGCTTACCCCTCGGGCAGGGCGGCGTCGAACTCGGCGAAGAATTGTTCACCAACATCTGCGCCGCCTGCCACGGCGACTTTGGCGAAGGCCTTGGATTATACCCCAGCCTGACCGGCGGCGAAGGCTCACTGGATGGCGATGACCCGACAAAATCCATCGGATCATTTGTGCCCTACCTGTCGACAATTTTCGATTTCATCCACCGCGCCAAACCGTTTGGCGACGCGCAGTCATTCACGGCAGATGAAGAATACGCGTTGGTGGCATACCTGCTTTATCTCAACGATCTGGTGGACGAAGATTTCGTACTATCCAATATAAACTTCAGTGACGTTCACCTGCCGAATGAAGATGGATTTGTCGTCGATGACCGCCCGGTATCCGAGCTGCCACTATTTTCAGCTGAGCCGTGTATGCAAGGCTGCAAGGGGGACGTGAAAATCATCTCTCGTGGGTTGGCGGACGTCACGCCGGAAAATCCCGAAAACTAGCCTTAAACGCGAAAAAATTCCAAAACCAAGTGAGCCTACCCATGAAAATGATGATTAACTTCATAAACTTGGCCATTTCCACAGAAATTTCCACCAACACACATTCGAAAATGTAGATTTTTGAATTGAAACCCTGTAGAGTTATTAAATGAGAAAAATCTTTGCCCTCTTGATCGCGCTGTTGGCGATTGCCCCGCAAGCCCAAGCGGCCCATGTCGGTGACGCTGAGAACGGCAAAACCCTGTACAAGAAATGCAAGGCCTGCCACAAAGCTGGCGAAGGCGCCAAGAACGGTGTCGGCCCGAACCTGAACCTGATTTTCGGGCGTACAGCCGGTTCGATTGAGGGCTTCAGGTATTCTAAAGGCATGAAGCGCATGGGCGCCGACGGGTTGGTCTGGACCTTCGAAACACTGGAGGCGTTCATAGAAAATCCAAAGGCGCTCGTGTCCAAAACCCGGATGAGCTTTAAAGGCATGTCCGACCATGAAGACCGCGAAGACATTATGGCATACCTGCGGCTGTTTTCGGATGATCCGCAGAATATTCCCGAAGCAGAACCTACAGCCCAAAGTTCAGAAAGCAATCTGGACCCCGAAATTCTGGCATTGGTGGGCGATGTGGCCTATGGTCAGTACCTGTCAGGCGAATGTGTAAGCTGCCACCAACTCAGCGGTGCCGACGATGGTATTCCGTCGATCACCAACTGGCCGACCGAAGACTTTGTGATTGCACTTCACGCCTACAAAGAAAAACTGCGCCCGCATCCGGTTATGCAACTGGTGTCGGGGCGTTTATCGAACGAAGAGATCGCGGCGTTAGCTGCGTACTTTAATGGCCTCGAATAAGGGCCAAAATTTCCAGGGAGGAAAACAAATGAAATTCAACAGACGCGCATTTATGGGGACAAGCGTTGCGGCCACTGCTGCAATGTCCGCACCAATGGTCATGGGGGCAGCCCATGGCAAACCCCGTGTTATCGTAATCGGTGGTGGTGCCGGGGGCGCAACCGCTGCGCGCTATATCGCTAAAGACAGCGAAGGCGCGATTGATGTCACATTGATCGAACCAACACGGGTTTATTACACCTGCTTCTTCTCGAACATTTACCTGGGTGGTTTCCGTGATCTGGCCTCGATCGGCCATTCCTACGGCACACTGGCAGCGAAATACGGCATCAACGTCGTGCATGACTGGGCCGTTGGTGTAGACCGCGACGCCAAAACCGTGACTTTGGCCGGGGGTTCATCCCTGCCATATGACCGTCTGGTGATCTCTCCGGGTATTGATTTCATCGACGGTGCTGTTCCCGGTTGGGACCTAAGCAGCCAGAACAAAATGCCACACGCCTACAAGGCCGGTTCACAAACTGAACTGCTGAAAGCACAGATCATGGCAATGCCACAGGGCGGCACTTTCGCAATGGTCGCTCCGCCAAACCCCTTCCGCTGCCCTCCGGGTCCGTATGAGCGGGTTTCTATGGTGGCGCACCTGCTGAAAGATATTAACCCTACAGCGAAAATTCTGATCGCCGACCCGAAGGAAAAGTTTTCCAAGCAGGGGTTGTTTGAAGACGGCTGGTCAACCCACTATGATGGCATGATCGAGCGCATTGGCCCTGATTTCGGTGGCAATAATGTAGAAGTTCGCCCCGACGCGATGGAACTGGTGATTGATGGTGAAGTCGAAAAGGTTGACGTTTGTAACGTGATCCCGGCGATGAAATCTGGCCGCATCTGCGAAATCGCAGGTGTAACTGATGGCAATTGGGCCCCGGTCCACGCCGCGACCATGGCATCCAAAGCTGACGAAAACATCCACGTTTTGGGTGATAGCTCGGCTCAGGGTGACATGCCAAAATCCGGCTTCTCGGCGAATTCTCAGGCCAAGGTTTGCGCCATGGCAATTCGCGGTGCGCTGACAGACAGCCCTGTGTTCCCGGCTAAGTTCTCGAACACCTGCTGGTCGCTCATCGAAACGGATGACGGCATCAAAGTTGGTGCGTCCTATGAGGCGACAGAGGAAAAGATCGCCAAGACGGATGGCTTTATTTCCAAGACCGGCGAAGACGCTGCCTTGCGTAAAGCTACATATGAAGAAAGTGTTGGCTGGTACTCTGGTATCGCCGCCGACATGTTCAGCTAAGACCTAAGCCGCGAACAGTAAAGTTAAGCCGCTCCGCCGTAAGGTGGGGCGGCTTTTTTTGGCTGCAACTGCCCCCCGTTGCACAAGGTGCGGTAAAGCCATGCGGCTGGAAACCAACATAGATATTTGGTAGAATTCCCCACAGACATAAGGAAAACCCCATGAAAACCCTGCTCGCCGCCGCATTCTCGCTAACCGCCACTACAGTCATTGCTCAGGACGCCACTACCTACATCTTCGACGGCGACTTTGATGACGCAACATTCGCTGTTGAAAGCGAAATCATCGGCGCAGGTCTGGTAATAGATTACGTCGCCCATTCCGGCGCAATGCTAGCACGCACCGGCCCAGATCTGGGCTCTGATGTCACTCTGTTTGAGGCCGCCGACATATTCCTGTTCTGCTCGGCCGTTTTGTCGCGCAAAGTGATGGAAATTAACCCCGACAACATAACCTACTGCCCCTACGGAATCTTCGTCACTGATCGCGAAGGCGTGGTGAAAATCGGCTACCGCAACTTCCCAGAAGGTGAGATGCAGGAAATCCAGGCGCTGCTGGATGGCATTGCACAGGCTGCCGCCGAGTAATTCAGCGTTTTGAGTTTTCCTTAAATAATGTAACCCCTTGTTCGGCGAGGCTGCGGTTGTGAAACAACGGCGTTCGGCAAACAAGGTGTTTCCATTTAGACGTAAAGCGCTTTAGACCCGGCCAAAGAACACCGGAGACACTTCAATGCTAGACTGGATTTCGCGATTTGACGGGCTGAACGCGCTGGAAGACCGGCTAAAGCGCAAACTGGTGTCGCAGTCGAGGATCACCACCTTGAAAAAGGGTGCCACCGTATTCGGGCAGGGCCGTTCCCCGGAAAACCTGCTGTTGCTACTACAAGGCACGGTACGGGTGCAGCAGCTATCGGACACCGGGCGTGAAATTGTCCTGTACCGCGTGCAGGCCGGGGAAAGTTGCGTGCTGACCACCGCCTGCCTGCTGGCCTATGACGATCATAGCGCCGAAGGTATCGCTGAAACTGAAATAAAAGCCGCCGCCATTCCCCGCGCGGTCTTTGATGACCTGATCGCCACCTCAAAAGAGTTCCGCACTTTCGTATTTTCATCCTATTCACGCCGGATCACCGACCTGTTCTATGTCATCGATGAACTTGCATTCAGGCGCGTTGATATTCGTTTGGCCATGAAGCTGTTGGATTTGCAGGATAAAACTAAAACCATCAAAGCCACCCATCAGCAACTGGCCGCAGAACTCGGCACTGCGCGCGAAGTTATTTCGCGCCAGTTGCAAGATTTCCAACGCCGCGATCTGGTGGGGTTGTCTCGCGGTGTTGTAAAGCTGCTGGATGCAGATGCCCTGACAAAACTGGCCGCCAGCGAATAAAAATCACGACTTATGTGACAAACTCACCAAACTTTCCGCCAAACCCACCTATCTGTCTTTCAACAGCGAACGAGCTCCGCTCAGAAATTTGATAATTGGGGAATAGAAATGAAAGATTTTCAGACAGAGGCGACAACCAAGCCAGAGATCAAAGATTTTTTTGATACGGCGTCAAACACCATCAGCTATCTGGTGAAAGACCCCAACAGCAATTCCTGCGCTGTAATTGATAGCGTTATGGACATCGATTACGCCGCTGGCCGCATCACCTACGATCACGCCGATAATATCATCGCGTATATCAAAGAAAACGGACTGCAGCTGGAATGGATCATCGAAACCCACGTCCACGCCGACCACCTGTCGGGGGCGCCCTATATTCAGCGTGAACTGGGCGGCAAAATTGGCGTTGGTGCGAACATCACCATCGTGCAGGACACGTTCGGCAAGGTCTTCAACGAAGGCACCGAATTCCAACGCGACGGCTCACAGTTTGATCGGCTTTTTGAAGACGGCGACACTTACCAAATCGGTTCCCTCACAGTTACCACGCTTGCCACCCCCGGCCACACCCCGGCCTGCATGACCCATGTGGTTGGCGGCAGCGCGTTCATTGGCGACACCATGTTCATGCCCGACAGCGGATCAGCCCGCGCCGACTTTCCCGGTGGAGACGCAGAAACGCTCTATGACAGCATCCAGAAAATCCTAAGCCTGCCCGACGACACACGCCTGTTCATGTGCCACGACTACGGCGCACATGGCCGCGACATCGCGTGGGAAACAACGGTGGCTGAACAAAAGGCGGAAAACATTCATGTCGGTAAAGGCAAATCCCGCGAGGAATTTGTCGACTTTCGCACGGTGCGCGACGCTGAACTGGACATGCCAAAACTGATCATCCCGTCGTTGCAGGTAAACATGCGCGCCGGAAACTTGCCGCCAAAGGACGAAGACGGGAACCAGTTCCTGAAAGTCCCGGTAAACGCACTTTAAGGAATACGGCGATGCAAATTCAACAAATGAGCGACGATTTTTTCGTCTCGGGCCAGATCCACCCGGAACAGATTGATGCGATTGCCAAACAAGGCTTTAAATCGGTGATCTGTAACCGACCCGACGGTGAAGTTATGGGCCAGCCCCATTCTGATCAGGTTCTGGCAGCCGCCTCCGAAGCGGGCCTTGAAATCCGCCACATCCCGGTCACCCACGGTGCCTTGGGTCTGGCGGAAATCGAAGGCCTGCTGGACGCAATCAAATCAATGCCCGGCCCGATCCTGGCCTATTGCAACAGTGGCGCACGTTCAGCGGCGCTGTTTGGTATCGTCTCGGATTACTAAGCGATAAAAATCTTTTAAAGATTTTTCCAAAAACTCTTCAAAAGAGTTTTTACCCAAACCCCGGCAACCGCTGCAACCCGAACGGCGCCAACATATCCGGCACCTCATCATCCACCACCAGCCCAGCCATAAGCGAGCCAAGGGCAGGGGCCAGCGTCACCCCGCTGTGGGTGGCGATAATGTATAATCCCTGCGCCCCGGGCAACGCCCCGGCAATGGAAAACCCGTCCTCTGGATAGGCCCGCACGCCAACTGCCAGTTTGCACTGATCAATCAGGGCCTCACCGCCAAACCCCGGCACAAGCTCCTGCATCCGTCGCAGCAATCCAATCGCCAGCTCCCGCAGATGTTCGGGTGACTGATCTTCAATAATCAACCCGTCCGTATCATCCGATGCCAGCCGCAACCCGCCCTTAAAATCCGGCATGAAATGAAACTCACCGCCGTAATCGGTGTAGTTCAGATGCCGCACCAACCCGGCGTCTACGGGCGGCGTCGTCACCAGCAGCCCCGGCACCTTGTTCACCGGGAACCGTGCCGCGAAACCGTCATATCCGGTCAGCTCACTTAATACTTCCGGCGTATCCGGTCCCACAGCCACAATAACCCGCTTGGCACTCAGCACGCGCTGATTGGTTAAAACACCTGTCACCGCGCCATCGTCATCCGCCTCAATTTCCAAGGCCACGCAGTTTTCAAGTACGACCCCGTCAGCCCGCCGCACTTTTTCCGCCATGAATCGTGTAAAATGGCTTGCGTTCAACGTCTTATCGCACGAACTTAATAAACCCTCTGCATCAGCGGCAAACAATATATTTGGCTCTGATGCGCGCAACTGCTCTGAGTTCAACCACTTACAATCATACCCAAGCTGCGCCAAAATCTTGCCCTGTTTTTGCAATGCCTGATAATTTTCGCGATCGGTCTTCCGGGCCATACCAATCGCCCCAATCGGGCTTAACCCCAGCTCATCTGTACCAAACTCCGCCGCCAGCTCCCCGTATATTTCCACACTGGTGGCGTTCAGCCGGTAATAATCTAGTTCGGCCGTTTTCCATGTCGCGTTGATCCAGCTGAAATTGTTCGCCGTAGTGCCACCGCCAACTGCGCCCTTTTCAACAACCGCAACCTTTAATCCCCTGAGCGACAGGTAGTAGGCATGGGTGCAGCCAATTATCCCGCCGCCAATTACAATTGCGTCATATGCCATGTTGGCCCCATTTCATGCCCTGACAGAAACGTAGGGGTGGCGGTTCAGCGGCGCAAGCGGCTGGTTCAGCATTCTGTGCGCCATTTATCCAACGCCCCTTGACCTTCCAGTCACGGGAAGGCAAGTGTTGCCCCATGAACAGGACAAAAAGGGCGGTACTTATGCCACGCGACTCGGGAGCAAACGATCAAATTACCCTAAGATTTCAGGTAGATGGGCCTAGTTGCGTCGGCGGTGTCGGGCGCTCTGAACAGGCTAGAAGCGGCGTGGATGGCGTTGAAACCACAGACATTGCCATAGAAGCCGCAGGCGCGATGGTGTTGTCATCTGTATATGTAGTCAGCAACGCATTACGTCTGCGTTTCATTAAACCCGGAATTGAGGTCCAGAAATGAATATCGGAGAAGTCGCACAAACAGCAGGGCTCCCATCCAAAACCATCCGCTACTATGAAGATATCGGGCTGATCAAGCCGCAACGCGATAGCAACGGCTACCGGGTATTCCGTGACACTGACGTGCATAAACTGGCGTTTTTGGCGCGCGCAAGGTCATTGGGGTTTTCCATACAGGACTGCCGTACTTTGCTGGCCTTATACGAAGACCATAGCCGTGCAAGCGGTGACGTTAAAAAAGTTGCAAAAGAACACCTTGCCCGCATTGAAGCCAAACTAACCGAACTTACCACGATGCGAGAAACTCTCGCCCATCTGGTGCATTGCTGCGCTGGAAATGACCGCCCGGATTGCCCGATATTGTCGGATTTGGCGGCAGGGCGGGCGAGTTAAACTCGCGCTTGCAACCGGCTTGCGTTAACGTTGCCACCCACTGTAAAGGCTGACAATAGAATATGTCAGACTTCATCGCAGGGCACCCAAACCATGAAAATCACCTTGGAAACCGGCGTTATCATCACCGGCGGGGCGTCCGGCCTTGGTGCCGCTGTTGCCCGTACCCTTCACAAAGCCGGCGCCCATGTCACAATCTTTGACATGAACGAGCTTGCTGGTAAGGCATTGGCAACCGAGTTGAACGGCACCTTCCACCACACCGACGTCTCCGAGCCTGCCAGCGTCGCCAATTCCCTAACTGCGCGCACCGGACCCCCGTTGCGCATACTCGTCAACTGCGCAGGTATTGCGCCCGC
>VAPK010829273.1_pt1 | contig 18305 bp, 18 predicted proteins | sample 3395031 | NCBI WGS metagenome assembly VAPK01 (sample SAMN08290443, study PRJNA428436) | hydrothermal vent metagenome | isolation source: Deep-sea hydrothermal vent chimney 1 | place: Pacific Ocean: Juan De Fuca Ridge
AACATAAGCGCTCTCTGTTATTTTTCCACCACTTAGAGTGTGTTTGAGCATGACTAAGAATGGCTGCTTCTATCGCGTCCAACAGAATATTTTCACTATCGACATCCCGTGTGTCGTGTTGGTTATGAGCATCTTTGTATGAAGCTTCTGTCAAAAATTCGCTACTAAATTCTCAACGAGATCACGCAAGCTACTCCGGCCTGATCATTGTGCCATGGAAAGACTCACAAACTGAGACCAGCGAGATGCCGTTCGAAAAGACCGACCTGAATGATACTGTTTTGCGAGAGTTTCAAACTCATGTCTCGAAACTAATTTTAGTATTTGTGAGAAGATCGTATTACAATGAGCCAAGGCCTGATTACTTCTGTTATTACAGTGTTTGGTGGTACTCTCATTGTAACAAATCATAAGTGAATCAGGCCGCTTTACTTACCGGTTAACGGGACAGCAGTGATGTTAAATACGTTTGTGGTGAACATATTTTATCTTAAGAGGGAATCGCTTTCTTGGTTTTTGTTGCTGTATAGACAGGTTTTTTACTCATTTCTGGATTTCACTGACGGTGGCATCTAGAAGCAAGGCTTGAATCGTTATATACACTTTGTATAGCAGTCTGAAAACGCGTTTTCCTATAAATTTTATGCAACTGTAAGGTAAACTTAATATAAAATCTGTACCGTGTTTGTACTTTGCTCACGAACAAAAGTTCGGTGCAATCTGATATTTTTTTCCGGTATGTTTAAGTTTCAGCCCTATCGTTGCATAAAAAATTAGGCTTAGGTGTTTTTAGAGCAATAGATAAGGCACGAGCTTGATCCCTGGTGATGCCAAGTAAATTCTAAAAGACAGGCGTATTCGCGTCTTAGATGCGACTATAAAAGTAGTGAAACGGTTTAGGGTTCAGCAGGAGTCAAAAATGACCGATTGTTTATTTTGTCGTATGGTTGCGAAAGAGATAGAGCCTGATGTGGTGTATGAAACAGCACGAGTGCTTGCTTTTAAGGACCTTAATCCACAAGGGCCGGTGCATGTTTTAATTATTCCTAAAGAGCATATTTCAACCATTAATGAGCTCAAGGAAGCGCACGTACTGATTGCAGGTGAAATGATGTTAGCTGCTCAGGTGGTTGCGGGTCAACTGGGTGTAGCAGAAGAGGGGTTCAGGCTGGTTATGAATTGCAACCCGCATGGCGGACAATCCGTTTATCACATACATATGCATTTAATTGGTGGTCGTCAGCTTGATTGGCCTCCAGGCTAATGCCGACATCGGAGTGAAACCCCGCAGTAGGTGATATTCTCAACGGGGTCGGTGAATGAAATTCAAGTTAATTCATTATTGGTGTCATTTTCCGGTTCAACTGAAGCGCGTTGTTTAGGCCTTTCTGCCATATAAATTTGCACTGTCAGAAGCGCCAATAAGGCGATTACAATGATTCCGATAATAATCGTCATTCCTGTTACAAGTTCTTCAGTAATCAAGACTTTGTCCTCCGCAAAACAGTTGAAATGGTGTTAATAAACTCTTCTTTTTATATAGTCAGATCATAACGTTTTCTGCATCAAACTGAAAGCAAATTATTTATTAATATAGTCAGGAACTGAATGGTTGGTTACGGATTATTATTTTTAAGCTGTTGTTCTAATTTCTCTATTTTGTTTTTAAGCTGGTTGGATAAGCGGGATAATTCTTGTCTTAAAAAGATGTTTTCAATGTTCATTTGTAATAAAAATGCGAGTTTTTCTAGGTATTGCTGGTCTTGGCTGTTGAATTTTTTCCCATGGGATTTGTTAAGTAGTTGAATAGCGCCGGTTACGCGTTGAGTTGTTACGCCGCGGACAGGAACACACATAGAGTTTCGGCAGATAAACCCTGTTTGCATTGCGATAATATCGTGTGTGCCAACGACACTTTGCATGTCATTTTCAGTAATGACGTTTCCTGATGAGATCACGCGACCGACTAAAGAGCCACTTTCAGGAACAGAAACTTCTTTTTCTCCCAGACCGGTACCGCATTGTAGCCAAACATCTTGCTGTATGGGGTCGTGAATAAAAATACTACAGCGTTCAGCATCGAGCGCTTTAGGCATGATTTCTACAAGAAATTGCAGGAGCTCAGTATTACCGGAGCGTTTTTTTGAAGCCGCTTCGATTTGTTCCTGTTTCTTTCTTAGTTCTTCAAGTTTAATATATAATTCGTTTTTTTTCATGAATTTTCCGGAACCTCATTAGCAAGATATTTAGCGGCTTTATGGCCTTAAGCTTTATACCTAGATATTGGAAGTGATTGTGTTTACGTAGTGCAAGAGGTTGATTCGTAGAACAATATGAAACTTTATAATAAGGATGACGCTCAACGTTGTCATTCGCTCTACGAATCAAAAGTTTGTGCTGAGTGAGTGCGAGCGCTGGTATAGCTTAACCTCAGAAATTTAATGCCGTATGTTGTAATGGGAAATATTTAACTTGATGATCTATTTGAATTTATTAACTTCTTGGTCTATTTCATATGATTGAAAAATTATTAAAAACGGTACTCAATGGTTTATTTGTTAGCATGACATTACTTGCGTGCGGTGGCGCTCAAGCGTCAACCCAGATTTATAAAAATGCAAAAAAATTAACAGATCAGTGCCATTATCGCGGAGAGGCCTATGATCAGCGTTCGATTATGACGGTGCTGAACCGGAACAGAGGGGGGATGGAAAAAAAGAGTGAATATCTCAGGTTGTTACGCTATTACGGTATGAATGCGAAAATCAAAGAGAAAATGTTGCTTTTAACTGAATACCCTCCCGATGTCAAAGGCGTTGCTTTTTTACGATGGGAGTATGCACTGTCAACCGGGCGTGAAGTTGATCAATGGCTTTACATGCCTAATAGAAAGGTATTGAGGAGAATATCAGCACGTAATGATAATGACAGTTTTCTGGGTTCTGTTTTAACATTAGGTGATATTAAAGAGCGCCCCTTTGATGCAGACCAGCATTCAATAATAGAGACCAAACAATTTAAAGAAGGTGTGATTTATACTCTTGAAAGCACCCCAAAAAATAAGGGGGAACGGTATAGTAAACTGTTGAAAAAATATAGGCAACGTTTCAGTACCGGCGAGTGTGAACTTGAAGAAATTATTTATTATGATCAAAAAAAGCAGATGTTAAAGAAGCAGAGCTTAGTATGGCAGTATGTAGACGGTATTCCCATATGGAAGTATGTGGAAATAAAAAACTTACAATCCAGGCAAAGTTCTGTATTTACGATGGACAGGGTAGAAATGAACGTGGGCATCAAAGATACGGTATTTAGCAAACGTACGATGCGGCGTGGACTGAAAGTAGACTGAACCTAAAAAATGCATTTGATCCACGATGCCAAACAAAAACATTTATGCCTGGTTTTTTGGGTACAAGCTCTTGATTCATCTGGCTATGTGGGAAAAACCTGATCACTAATATTAAAGTGTACGCTTTCGCACATCCCTGTGCTTTACGATATTTGCTCTTCCTTGGGCTGCGCTCTGAAAGAAGTGAAAACTCGTTTTCAGTTGTGTTCACTCCTCATCTCTTGAGCGTTAAGAGGCTTAATGGTATAAATGTAGAGTACTAAGGTGGGGAAACAATAAAAAAACAAGGGGGATGTTTATAATGAGCCGATGGGTTATCGTAGCGATTGTCAGTGTTTATTTTTTAGTAGCGGGTGTAGGTTCTGTTTCAGCAGAAGAGGTTAAACTAAATTCAAGTAGTTGGTTGGGGAACCTCAAGCTAGAGAATAGTCAATTAATTGCCATAAAAAAAGCAATGGAAAAGGCACTGAATGCGCCGATTGATGCCAGTCAGCAGTGTGGTGAAGTACGTCAGGATTGTGTCGTACGTGCTGCTCGAGAGTGGACTATTGGCAAAGATCGTTTCCGGGAGTTAGTGGTTTATATTCACACTGTAGGTCAAGCGTCCAATGTGATCGCTCAAACTAATGGCGTTTGGCCAACCATTTCTGCGAAGTAAGGTTGTTCTAAAGTTAAAGTACTCAAGGTTGTTGTGCATCTCCGCCCCCTCATAGCTGAGGCGGCGGGGTATCGCTAAATTTGTTACGGCAATACTTGAATAAAAGGTTTGACTATAACGTCAGTATAGACGCCTGCCGTAATATAAGGGTCGGCGTTTGCCCATTTTTGAGCCTCTTCTAATGATGGAAATTCAGCAATAATAAGACTACCGCTGAAACCTGCTGGGCCGGGGTCGGTGGCATCAATGCTGGGGTTAGGTCCGGCAATAACGAGCCGTCCTGCCTCGTTTAAAAGAGTGAGTCTTGCCAGGTGGGCGGGTCGGGTTGATTTGCGATTATTTAAACTGTTGGGTACGTCTGTACCTACTATACTATAAAGCATAAAGTCCTCTTAATATGATGGTCTCTCTAATGATTAATTATAACCGTATATTTTTATGAGCCAATTTTTTGTAATCCACTCCGAAACCCCCCAAAAGCGACTGATTTTACAGGCGGCGAAAATAATTCAAGGTGGCGGTGTTATGGTCTACCCTACCGACTCAAGTTATGCCTTGGGATGTAGAATAGGCGATAAAAATGCAGTTAATCGGATCCGGATGTTAAGACGGCTGGATGATCGACATCATTTTACATTAGCATGTAAAGATTTATCCGATCTAGGAACCTATGCAAAGGTAGATAACAGTGTTTATAGAACGTTGAAGTCTTTAACGCCTGGGCCTTATACTTTTTTGTTGAAGGCGACCCGGGAAGTCCCAAGACGACTACAGCATGCAAAACGTAAAACCATTGGTTTGAGGGTGCCGGATAATGAAATTGCCAGTGCCTTATTGGAGGCGTTAGGTGAGCCCATCTGTACTACCACAATGCAGCTTCCGGGTGAAAGTTTTGCAATGACTGACCCTTATGAAATCAAAGATATTCTTGGGCATCAATTAGACTTAATTATTGATGGGGGCTATTGTGACATAGAGTCTACAACGGTGATTGATTTTTCAGAGGGGGTACCCAGCCTGGTTCGAATGGGTAAAGGGGACATTACCTCTCTGGGGTTAAGTGTCCCGCCATAATTATGGTAGGGTACTTATGAGTTGTCGTAAAGGATGAAGCCGTTATTAAAGTACCAGGATAAATTCTGGGAAAATAAAAAATTGACGGAGATGACGCAGGCCGAATGGGAGTCTTTATGCGATGGTTGTGCTCGGTGCTGTGTTTGCAAGTTGATAGATGAAGAGACCGAGGAATTACATTTTACCAACGTATCCTGTCGTCTGCTTGATCCCTTGAATTGCCGTTGTCAGGGCTACGTCTCACGTACGCAGCAAGTAAAAAATTGTCTGGTCTTAAATGAGAGCAATATTTTTGTACTCAACGGGTTGCCGGAAAGTTGTGCGTATCGACGGATTGCCTCAGGTTTGGAGCTGGAAAGCTGGCATCCACTCATATCCAAATGTAACGATAGCGTTCGCCAGGCGGGTATTTCTGTCAGCGGTCGAGTCGTCTGCGAAACGACAGTGCCTGAAGCGTTATTGCAAGAACATATCATTGACTGGATTAAATAAAAGAGAGATTTATCCTGCGTTTTCTAGGTTTAATTCTGCTGGTTTGAATAGGGCTGTGTTAGAATTCAGGCAAGCATGTTTTTCACCGGGCTGAGGTTAGCAGAATATAAAAATGAAGCTGGATTATTTGGATTTTGAGCAGCCGATCGCCGAGTTGCAAGAAAAAATAAAAGAATTGCGCAATATTGTGAGTGATAATGAAATCAATATTAGCGATGAGTTATCACGTTTGGAAGCAAAAAGTCATTCCTTAACCGAGTCTATTTTTTCTTCTCTAAATCCGTGGCAGGTTGCCCAGCTTGCAAGGCATCCACAACGTCCTTATACATTTGATTATATTGCTCGAATTTTCACCGACTTTGATGAATTGCATGGCGATCGCCAGTACGCAGATGATGAAGCTATTATTGGTGGTGTGGCACGATTTGATGGCCGGCCTGTTATGGTTATTGGTCATCAAAAGGGGCGCGATACCAAGGAAAAAATTCGTAGAAACTTTGGTATGCCTCGTCCAGAAGGTTACCGCAAAGCATTGCGTCTGATGGAAACGGCAGAACGGTTCAAGTTGCCGGTGATTACATTGATCGACACGCCAGGTGCTTATCCTGGAATTGGTGCGGAAGAACGAGGCCAAAGTGAAGCTATTGCGCGTAACTTAATGGTGATGTCTAAATTAAAAACGCCTATTATATGTACAGTTGTGGGCGAGGGTGGATCTGGAGGGGCGCTGGCGATTGGTGTGGGTGATGTGGTTATGATTCTGCAGTACAGTACTTATTCAGTGATTTCGCCAGAAGGCTGTGCTTCCATTTTGTGGAAAAGTGCAGAAAAGTCAAAAGAAGCTGCTGCTGCGATGGGCATTACTTCAGACCGTTTGTTAGAGCTGGGGGTTGTCGATCGTGTTATTGCTGAGCCGTTGGGCGGTGCGCATCGGGATGTTGATCAGATTGCCCTTAATCTTAAAGAAGCAATTCAACAAAGTTTAGATCAAATGTTAAAAATGAGCACGGAAGAAATGTTGGCTGTACGTAATCAAAGGTTAATGAGCCATGGGAATTTTACAGAAAAAACCAAATAGCGACCTGCTCGCCTCTGAACGCGGTTATATCCGCGTTGACCCCTCAAGAGATACTCTGAAAATAAAGGATTATTGACCTCTGTAGATGCGCATTTTCTCCTTGAGTTGATTAGTTTCAGTAGCAATGAAATAGTTACACAAAAACAACTAATAAGTCACCTAAGATGGGTAAAGATCAACCCTTTTCAAAGACCGCGTTATTGTCACTTTTCGAGCGTTTTCCTGCTTATGAACGTCTGCTGATTGCTTTTAGTGGGGGGTGTGATTCTAGTGTGTTATTACACGCATTGGCCGCGTTACGTCAGCAGCAATCCATCTCGGATAATATCATGGCAATCTATGTTGATCATGGCTTAAATGAGGCCTCTGCCGCTTGGGGGCATCACTGCCGATCTTTTAGTTCGGCCATCAACATCCCCTTTATTTCAAAAAAAGTGGATGCCACAAAAAAGCGCGGCCAAAGCCCCGAAGCTACCGCGAGAAATGCCCGTTATGCTGCTTTTTACGAAGAGGTTCGCGTGGGCGATGCTTTGATAACAGCGCATCATGCCGATGATCAAGCTGAAACATTGATGCTGCAAATGTTGCGTGGCGCGGGACCTAAAGGCTTGGCCGCAATGCCGGAATGCACGCCTTTTGGCAAGGGTGACTTACTTCGTCCTTTGCTGAGTTTTACGCGCAGTGAACTGGAACAATATGCGACGCAGCACGCCTTGCAATGGCTTGATGACCCCAGTAATACAGAGGATCGATACGATAGAAATTATTTGCGCCAGACCGTGATGCCACTGCTGCTAAGTCGGTGGCCTGCTTTGTGTGCCTCATTAGGGCGAGTGGCAGCGCATCAGGCTGAGGCTTGCAGGCTGATGGCGGGTCTGGCGAGGGATGATTTCTCCGTTGCGAAGACAGGTGATTGTTTAAGTCTTAAGGTTTTGTTGACGCTTGATGAAGACAGGCAGCGCAACCTATTGCGATATTGGATACAGTCCAAAACCCTTTGTTTACCTAGTGCTGCAATTATGGCGCAAATATTACACGCCGTGATTGCAGCTAAAGGCGATCGTTCGCCGCTGTTAGTTTGGGGAGGCTTTGAGCTCAGACGGTATAGAGAAAAACTTTATCTGGATAAAGTTTTACGACCCCATAATGCGGCTGTAACTTTGTTATGGGATGGAGAGGATGCACTTGAATTACCTTCTAATTTAGGTATTTTACGAGTGCGGCAAAGTGATGGAGCGGGGCTTAACTTGCCCTCTTTGAATAAAGCTCGTATTTCTGTTCGTTTTAGACAGGGAGGAGAGCGCATTAAACCTCATGGGCAAGTCATCACGCATGATTTAAAAAAACTTTTTCAAAATAAAGCCGTGCCGCCGTGGTTGCGTAACCGTATTCCTTTAATTTTTGCTGAGGATGAGTTGGTAGCGGTTGTAGGGTATTGGTTGGCCGATGCTTTCACAATAGAACATGGACTTGAGCTTTTTGTTGATCCTGCATTGAGGGTGGCGTGATATTTTGTTATCCTTAGCGGTTACCGAATTCCATACTTGATGCTTCTTAAGTCACTCTCGACATGACAAAATTTATATTTATTACTGGTGGTGTTGTGTCTTCATTGGGCAAGGGCATCGCGTCAGCCTCTCTGGCTGCCTTGCTCGAAGCGCGTGGCCTTGCCGTTACCCTGCTTAAGCTGGATCCTTACATTAATGTTGACCCCGGAACGATGAGTCCTTTTCAGCACGGTGAAGTTTTTGTTACCGAGGATGGGGCAGAGACGGATTTAGATTTAGGTCATTATGAGCGCTTTGTTGATACGACCATGACCAAGCGGAATAATTTTACTACAGGCAGGATTTACGCCAATGTCATTCGTAAAGAGCGGCGGGGCGATTATCTCGGTGGCACCGTTCAGGTTATTCCTCATATAACAGATGAAATTAAACGCTGCATTGTTGATGGTGCGGGTGATGCGGATGTCGCTATGGTTGAAATTGGGGGGACGGTGGGTGATATCGAATCATTGCCATTTTTAGAAGCGATTCGTCAAATGGGGGTCGAGTTTGGTCGTCATCGCTGCCTTTTTTTACATTTGACTTTAGTTCCCTACGTCGCCGCTTCTGGCGAGCTCAAGACAAAACCGACGCAGCATTCAGTCAAAGAATTACGCTCAATTGGCATTCAGCCGGATGTTTTGTTATGTCGAGCGGATCGTAATTTGCCTGAGCCAGAAAGACGAAAAATTGCTTTGTTTACCAACGTTGAAGATAGTGCGGTGTTCAGTGCCATAGATGTAGATAGTGTGTATAAAGTTCCTTTGGAATTGCATGCGCAGGGCGTAGATGACATTGTGTGCAAGAAGCTGGATCTGGACTTGCCATGGGCTGATTTAACTCAATGGCAGCAGGTCATACATGATCTTGAGCATCCTGATGCGGAAGTTGACATTGCCATTGTCGGTAAATATGTCAATTTAACGGAATCCTATAAATCACTATCCGAATCTTTGACCCATGCGGGTATTCACACCCGGACACAAGTCAATATTAACTATGTAGACTCTGAAGATTTAGAGCAAAACTTAGAAAAAGATAATTGTATTGAGCTGTTAGGCCGTATGGACGCTATTTTAGTGCCGGGTGGTTTTGGTGAGCGAGGCATAGAAGGTAAAATTTCGGCGGCGCGCTATGCGCGTGAAAATAAAGTGCCGTATCTGGGTATTTGTTTAGGTATGCATGTTGCTGTGATCGACTATGCACGCAACGTCGTGGGTTTAAGCTCCGCGCATAGCACTGAATTTGCGTTGGAAACACCTGATCCGGTTATTGCGTTAATAACCGAATGGACAACAACCGATGGTTCAATTGAACAACGTAGTCAGCAATCTGATCTGGGCGGCAGTATGCGCTTGGGCGGACAACGTTGTAAGCTCAGCGACCATACGCACATCAAAGAAATATATAATGAAGAGAGTATTATTGAGCGTCATCGGCATCGTTATGAGTTTAACAATACATACAAAACGGCATTGGAAAATGCCGGTTTAAGATGTTCCGGTGTCTCTATGGATGGAAGCCTGGTTGAAGTCGTAGAAATAACCGAGCATCCCTGGTTTATTGCTTGCCAATTTCATCCTGAATTCACTTCAACACCGAGGAAAGGGCATCCTCTTTTCAGTGGCTTTATTAATGCGGCGCGGCAGGCAAAGCAAGATACTCAGGCAGTCAATACATGAAGTTATGCGACTTTGAAGTTGGATTAAAGAACCCCTTTTTTTTGATTGCCGGCCCTTGTGTTATTGAAAGTGAGCAACTGGTTCTGGATACGGCTGGTGCCTTGGCTGAAATGACCCGGGAACTTAGCATCCCTTTTATTTTTAAGGCCTCTTTTGATAAGGCAAACCGGACATCCGGAGCCAGTTATAGAGGCCCGGGTTGTGAAACAGGCCTACGTATTTTGGCTGAGGTGAAATCTCAGCTAAAGATTCCTGTTTTGACTGATGTACATGAATATACACCGCTTTCTGAAGTGTCGTCTGTTGTCGATGTATTGCAGACCCCGGCATTTTTATGTCGGCAAACGGATTTTATGCAAAATGTTGCGAAACAAGGCTTACCCGTTAATATTAAAAAAGGGCAATTTTTAGCGCCTTGGGATATGAAAAATGTAGTTGAAAAAGCCCAGGCTGTGGGTAATAAACAAATTATGGTGTGCGAAAGGGGGGTCTCTTTCGGCTATAATGCGCTGGTTTCAGATATGCGGAGTCTGGTGGTGATGCGGGAAACGCAATGTCCTGTTGTTTATGATGCGACCCACTCAGTACAGCAACCTGGAGGGCAAGGTAGCCATTCGGGGGGGAATAGAGAGCACATCCCGGCGTTGAGTCGGGCGGCTATTGCGACGGGCATAGCGGGGCTTTTTATTGAAACACACCCTGATCCAGATCAAGCCTTGAGTGATGGCCCGAATTCAATGCCATTGGCCAGAATGAGAGGCTTGTTGACCGTACTCAAAGAACTTGACGAGACGGTCAAGCGAGCTGGGTTTTTGAACGAATAATATGAAACCTAAATTCTGAAAGTGATCTAGGCTATTGATTCAGATAACGAGATGAGGCTTTTCGGAAATCATAATATTTAAAGATTTCACTCAAAGTTTTTATTCGTTTTAAAAAAGCATAATGGACACTCCGAAAGCACGATCACTTGCAGCACAGAGTAAAAAAGTAATGACGATAAAAATAATCAATAATTTTGTTAGGTGGAACAGCTGATGTCTCAAATTGTAAATATTCATGCACGTGAAATTCTCGATTCTCGCGGTAACCCGACTATTGAAGCGGATGTGACGCTCGATACCGGTGTTATTGGGCGAGCTGCCGTCCCCTCAGGTGCGTCTACAGGGGCGCGGGAAGCGATAGAGCTGCGTGATGGCGGGGCGCGTTATTTGGGGCGGGGGGTGCAGCAAGCCGTTGCTAATGTGAATGCGGATATTAACAGCGCACTTCTTGGCAAAGATCCCATTGATCAGCAGCTTATTGATGAGACGATGATCGCATTAGATGGTACAGAGAATAAAAGTAAGCTGGGTGCCAACGCATTACTCGCTGTTTCTATGGCAAATGCAAAAGCGGCGGCTCAGCAAAAATCGTTGCCACTTTATCGTTATCTGGGCGATGATGGATCATTTTTAATGCCCGTACCGATGATGAACATCATTAACGGAGGGGCGCACGCGGACAACAATATTGATTTTCAGGAGTTCATGGTGTTGCCCGTTGGCGCGCCCAGTATGCGCGAAGCCATTCGCTATGGTACTGAAATTTTTCATGCCTTGAAGGCACTCTTGAAGCAGCAAGGCTTGAATACAGCCGTTGGTGATGAAGGTGGGTTTGCTCCCGATTTACGCTCCAATCAAGCAGCGATTGATGTGATTTTAGAATCTATCCACCTTGCGGGTTTCAAAGCAGGTCAAGATATATTTTTAGGGTTGGATGTTGCAAGTTCAGAATTTTATAAAGAGGGAAAATATAAGCTGGCTTCTGAAAACCGAGTTCTGGACTCTGTCCAGCTTGTTGAATTAATGACGAGCTGGGTCAATCAATATCCCATTCTCAGTATTGAAGATGGTATGGACGAAAACGACTGGCAGGGCTGGGCGCAATTAACTCAGGCATTAGGCGATAGAATACAACTCGTTGGCGATGATCTTTTTGTCACGAACACGACCATTTTGCAAAAAGGAATTAATGAAAAAATAGCGAACTCTATTTTAATTAAAGTCAATCAAATTGGTACATTAACTGAGACCCTGGCGGCGATTAATATGGCAAAAGCAGCCCATTACACCTGTGTTATTTCACATCGTTCAGGTGAGACAGAAGATACGACCATTGCGGATTTAGCGGTAGCAACGAATGCGGGGCAAATTAAAACAGGTTCTTTGTCTCGTTCGGATCGTGTTGCCAAGTACAATCAGTTGATTCGTATAGAAGAAGCGCTGGGAGACGAATGTCGTTACGCCGGAAAGGATGCCTTTAACCTGTCGTTCTAGTCGAGTACGGTCTTTGCGCTATAAGGTCAGACTTGACTCACCCAACGTCCATGAATGAATAGGGTTGGGGGAAACCAAAAATGAAGTGGGTGATCCTTTTGCTCGTCCTGTTCTTTATGGTGATGCAGTATAAACTCTGGGTAGGCGAAGGCAGTTTGGTTGAAGTACAAAGCTTAAATAAGGCGATTGAAATACAGCAAGCCGAATTTGAAACCCTAAAAGCTCGCAATGAAAAACTGGAAGCTGAAGTACGGGATCTGAAAACAGGGCTGGCAGCAATCGAAGAAAGAGCGCGCACAGATTTAGGTATGATCAAAAAAGGTGAAATTTTTTATCAGGTTCATGATTCCGCCCCACCAAAAACGATGAATAGATAGTGGTCGCACGTATTCGCCTGCTTCGGCTTGCTGTTGATGTAACGGATTATCAACATGCGGCACAGGAGGTGGTTGAGCGAGTGGCTCGGAAAAACTGGGCTTATGTGTGTGCTGCTAATGTCCATATGCTTATGGAAACTTATGATGACCCCGAATTCAGGGCGATGGTGTCCGCTGCGGCACTGGTGACGCCAGATGGTATGCCCCTGGTTTGGTTGTTAAAAAAATTGGGCGCCCGGTCGGCGACTCGCGTCTATGGCCCTGATTTGATGTTAGCGGTCTGTGCTTTGGCAGCAAAAAAGGGCGTGAAAATTGGCTTGTATGGTGGACATGAACAGGCATTATTACCATTACAAGCTTATTTATTAAAGCATTACCCCGGTCTGAAATTGACTTATGCTTTTGCGCCGCCTTTTCAGAGATTGAATGAAAAGACGCAACAGGACATTCGCAGAAAAATCGCCGCTGCAGGTGTGCAGATTTTGTTTGTGGGTTTGGGTTGTCCTAAACAGGAGCGATGGATGCACCAGCAATTACCTGAACTGTCTTGTATGATGTTAGGGGTGGGCGCCGCTTTTGATTTTCATTCTGGGCGTGTTCAACAGGCACCCGCTTGGATGCAACGCTTGGGTTTAGAGTGGTTTTTTCGTTTGACTCAAGAACCACAACGCCTTTGGCGACGTTATTTCTGGCATAATACTCGCTTCGTTATTTTAGCTTTAATACAGTTATGGCAAGCGCCACGGATAAATGCCTGTGACGATTGAGATTGACATTGCTGAATTGAAATTAACCCGATAGTTGCATAAAAAATTAGGTTCAGGTACTTAATAGTAAGTAGTAAGGTACGAACGGACTATTTCTGGATTGATCCTGGTGACGCTAGGTGAATTCCAGAAAATAGGTGTATCGTGTCCTGGATGCTGCTATAAGAGTCGTGAAACAGTTTTGTATTACAATTTATGTGGCTATAGGGTCAATAACACTTAACTTAAATATCTAAATCTTCAGCGCCACGGACAGGGTATGAATGCACTAGTCAACATGAACAACGTCCATCTCTCATACAGTGAAAGACCGCTGTTTAATGGCCTGGATATTGAAATTGAAAAAGGTAAAATAACCACGATTATGGGGCCGAGTGGCTCGGGGAAAACAACGCTGTTGCGTTTGATAACGGGGCAAGCTCGTCCAGATTCTGGTGAAATTACCGTTGACGCGTTAAATTTGTCTACCTTGTCTCAAGCTGAGTTGTTTACGCTGCGCAAACGAATGGGCATGATGTTTCAGAGCAGTGCTTTGTTTACCGATCTTAGCGTATTTGAAAATGTAGCTTATCCCTTGCGTGAACATACTGATTTATCTGATTCACTCATTCATTTGTTGGTATTGATGAAGCTCAACTCTGTAGGTTTGCGGGGTGCCCGAGATTTAATGCCTAATGAGCTTTCCGGCGGAATGGTGCGCCGGGTTGCATTGGCCCGAGCCATAGCCCTTGACCCTATGGTGATACTGTATGACGATCCATTTTCTGGCCAGGATCCGGTCACGCTGGGTGTAATCATGAAAATGATCCGTTCATTAAATGAGCATTTAAACATTACAAGTATTGTCGTTTCTCATGATGTTGATGAGGTGATGGCCATCTCTGACTATATCTATATGATTAATGAAGGCCGGGTTCAGGAGCAAGGGTCTCCGGCATCAATGAAAAAATCCGATCAAGCTATGGTGATGCAATTTATCAGGGGGGAATATGAAGGCCCTGTTCCGTTCCAATACCCCGCTGCGGCTATGTCCAAGGATTTACATTTCTAAAACTATTTTAATTATTCTTCTCATTTCTTTTTCGCATCCGCCGCTAAAGTAAGCGATAGAGTGATTTAAAATGGGGGAATAAGTATGTCCACACGCGTTAAATTCAATGCGTTAATTTGTGCCATCGTTGTTGCTTTTACAGCCATTGGTATCTTGAGCTATCATGCGGTTAATCCCGTTAAAGAAAAATGGAATAATTATCTGAGCCATGTTGACTCACGTGATTCTGCTATTCTGATGATTCAATCTCAGTTCGGTTATGGCGGAGCGATACATCATTTCAAAAACTATGTATTACGGGGTACAGATCAATATTACAGTCGCTTTATCAGTAGCTATAATGTGGCAAGCCGTGCGATAGAGCAATATCGAAAGTTATCCGATGTGAGGCAAGAAGAATTGCAGGCCTTGGGTGCCATTGAAAAAAACCTTAATCTCTATCGTAAAGAACTTGATCAAGTAAAATCTTTGCACGCAGAGGGTGTGACTGTTGAAAAAATTGACAATGTAGTTAAAATTAGTGATGCTCCCGCGCTCACGGGATTAGATTCCCTGATTCGTATTATGGCGACAATGACAGCACAATATACGGATGAAATGTCGTTTTCTATTGATCGTTCGCTCTCTATTTTATTTGGCGCGGTGGTGGTCGCATTAGTGGTACTCACTACGTTGGTTGTTATCATTAGTACCTCGGTATTAAGACCCCTGAAAAAATTTCATCATGCAATAGATGATATTGCTTCTGGTAGGGGTGATTTGACTTGCCGCCTTGATGAGAGTGGCAATGATGAATTTGCACAGCTCGCCGGCAGTTTTAATCGCTTTGTTGAAACGCTACAGGGTATGATGAGTGGCGTTTCTGGTGCTCTTGAAAACCTGTCCTCCGCGATTAATCAAATGTCACTAACAACGACCGCTGCACAGACTAATATTAAACAACAGCAGATAGAAACAGGGCAGTCTGCTACGGCTGTTGAAGAAATGTCCGCGACTTCACAAGAAGTGGCAAGAGGGGCGGTCACAGCAGCAGATGCTGCGCAGACGGCCAATGAACAGGCCAATAATGGTCGGAGGGTGGTTTCAGAAACCATTGTAGCGATACAGTCTTTAGCGACTGCGGTAGAACAAGCAGGAAATGTGATAAAAAAACTTGAGCATAATGCTGACAGTATTGGTTCGGTGATTGATGTGATTCGCGATATCGCGGAACAGACTAATTTGCTTGCGTTAAATGCAGCCATTGAGGCGGCCAGGGCTGGGGAGCAAGGGCGGGGTTTTGCGGTGGTTGCTGATGAAGTTCGGACCTTGGCGCAGCGCACTCAGGAATCAACACAAGAAATTCAAAATATGATCGAAGCATTGCAATCGGGTGCCAGAGAAGCGGTGACGGCGATGGAGCAGGGCAGAACCCAGGCAGAAACGAGTGTAAAACAAGCAGGTCAAGCAGGGCAGTCTCTGGACTCAATCAATGAAATGGCAGCTAAAATTACAGATATGATTACTCAAATAGCGACTGCAGCGGAAGAACAAAATGCAGTTACTGCTGAAGTTGCAAAAAATATCAATTCTATAAATGATCTGTCCACGATGACGGCCTCTGGCTCAGAGCAAGTGTCGGCAGCATGTGTGGAGTTGGCGCATATAAATGATCAGTTACAATCCACTGTGAGTGGTTTTAAAGTTTAAATTTCGTTGTTTGAGCCCGTAATGGATTCAGTACTATTTAACCTACTTCTCTGTCTATGAGTGTCTCATCACTGAAAAGGGTTTATAATCCCGGGAGATACAGATTTCTTTTAAAGCATTGAGTGTTAGGGGTAGGTTGATGTCATCAGAGTCCAAAAATTTACAGTTTTCAGAGCTTGGTTTAGCCAGCGAAATTGAAAAAGTTATTAGAGAAGTTGGTTATGAAATCCCATCGCCAATACAAGCTGAAAGTATTCCACCGCTGTTAGCAGGGCGTGACATCGTTGGGCAGGCGCAAACAGGAACAGGAAAAACAGCGGCTTTTGCCTTACCTTTATTATCAAAAATAAAACTGTCAAAGAAACAACCGCAAATTTTAGTTTTGGCACCAACAAGAGAATTGGCCATTCAGGTTGCCGAAGCTTTTCAGGTCTATGCTCGATATATGAAAGGATTTCAGGTGTTACCCATTTATGGTGGGCAAAGTATGGGTATTCAATTAAAACAATTAAAAAGAGGTGCTCATGTTGTCGTGGGAACCCCTGGGCGGGTGATGGATCATTTGCGTCGGAAAACATTAAACTTGGGTCAGCTTGCTGCTCTGGTATTGGATGAAGCCGATGAAATGCTGAATATGGGGTTTATCGAAGATGTTGAATGGATTCTGGGGCAGGCACCCGATGACAGGCAAATCGCTTTGTTTTCAGCGACGATGCCTGCGGCAATCAAGAAAATAACGCGCAATTATTTAAATGATCCAGTCGAAGTTAAAATCAAGACAAAGACAACAACGGTAGATACCATTACACAGCGTTATTGGCAGGTGACCGGTACACATAAACTGGATGCATTAACTCGGATACTTGAAGTTGACCCATTTGATGCGATCATTATTTTTGTGCGCACTAAAAATGCGACGGTAGAATTATCGGAAAAGCTGGAAGCACGAGGCTATTCCAGCTCCGCAATCAATGGGGACATGAATCAGCAATTGAGAGAAAAAACAATTGCTAGGCTGAAATCAGGTTCTTTGGACATTCTCGTTGCGACGGATGTTGCTGCACGTGGCCTGGATGTGGGTCGAATCAGTCACGTGATCAACTATGATGTTCCCTATGATACGGAAGCTTATGTGCATCGTATTGGCCGTACGGGTCGAGCGGGTAAAAAAGGGCAGGCGATCCTCTTTGTTGCACCACGTGAAACCAGAATGCTACGTGCTATAGAACGTGCAACCAGGCAAAAAATTGAGCCATTGAAACTGCCCACCAGGGAACAAGTTGCGGGGCATCGCATCAATCAATTTAAGAATAAAATAAGCCAAATTTTAGAGAATGAAAAATTAGAGTCTTTCCAAAAAATACTGGAAAGCTACCAACAAGAGTGTAATGTAGAATTTTTTGATATTGCATCTGCGTTGGCTTTTATGGTGCAGAGCGAGCGACCTTTTGTTGACCTGAAGCCAAAAGGAACATTACCGGAAAATAATAAAAAAGCAAGAACAAAAATAAGAGATGATCAGGGATCATCACAGTCTGGACGAAACTCTCATCAATTTAAAGAAGAGCATTCATCCCATACGGAAGAGGGGATGGTGACCTATCGTTTGGATGTGGGTAGGGCTCATGGTGTGTCTCCTGGAAATATTGTGGGGGCTATTGCTAACGAGGCGGGTTTAGACAGTGAACATATTGGTCGTATTAATTTGTATGATGATTATAGTACAGTAGATTTACCTGAAGGTATGCCTGCAGATATTTTTCAGCAATTAAAAAAGACTAGGGTATGTGATCGACGGATAAATTTATCGCTTATGACCGGTTCATCAGATTACGACAATAAAAATGACTCTAACAAAAAGAAAAAGCACTCAAAAAAAGTGAAAAGGATGCGTGTTACTTCAGATGTAAAAACAGATCGAAAAATAAAAAAGAAATCAAGCAGCTCAAAGGGAAATAAAAAATAATATAGCGGTGTAAAGGGTCTTCCGAAAAAACGGTGAGTTAACTTTGCCTCAGGAGCCTTTCCATCATAGAGCTATAGTTTCCTATACCCATGGCGTTTAAATTTAGGCCTTAGCGCGTGCAGATGTACATGAAAACACCTAAATCTATAACATCATGGGTATATAAAAATGTTGTTTAGAAAGAAACTTCACAAAAAAATGCCCCGCTTGAGAAAAGCGAGGCAAAATATCAAAGTTATATCCCATAAAAAGGG
>VAPK010087010.1_pt1 | contig 18302 bp, 13 predicted proteins | sample 3395031 | NCBI WGS metagenome assembly VAPK01 (sample SAMN08290443, study PRJNA428436) | hydrothermal vent metagenome | isolation source: Deep-sea hydrothermal vent chimney 1 | place: Pacific Ocean: Juan De Fuca Ridge
GCCTGCCGTATTCCCATGTATTCTCCGAGTCCGAAGGCCAAGCGAGTGGAAATCCGCTATCCCGATCCTTCATGTAACGGGTATCTGGCTTTTGCCGTCATGCTCATGGCAGGATTGGACGGCATCGAAAATAAAATCGATCCAGGCGAACCGCTGGATAAGGATATCTACGCATTGGGACCGGAAGAGCTTGCGGAGATACCCACCCTCCCCCACTCACTGGATGACGCGTTGAACGCTTTGGAAGAGAACCATGATTTTCTCCTGAAAGGCGACGTTTTCACTCAGGATGTCATCGATCAATGGATCGACTACAAAAGGGAAAATGAGATCGCCCCTCTGAGATTGCGACCGCATCCTTTGGAATTCCATATGTACTACGATGCGTGAGGTTGTCCCATTGTTCGGGTGGTGAATGTTTTGATGGCCCCTTGGGTGTTCCCAGGGGGCTTTTCTTTTGGATTAATTTCATAGAACAAGTTTAATCGGGCAAAAGATCATGGCCATAAAATTATTTCAGGTGGACGCATTCACGGGAGAACCTTTTAAAGGAAATCCTGCGGCGGTTTGTATTCTAGAAGAACCCGCCAACGAAACTTGGATGCAGAATTTTGCCCGTGAAATGAATCTATCGGAAACTGCCTTTCTCTCCCCAAACGCCGACACCTATGATCTCCGCTGGTTCACTCCCACCACAGAAGTGGATCTTTGCGGACATGCCACTTTGGCCAGTGCGCATGCGCTGTGGCAAGCAGGCGCTTTGCCGACCGATCAAACCGCACGTTTCAATACCAGGAGCGGGCTTTTAACAGCCCGCCTCATGGGAGAATGGATCGAATTGAACTTTCCCGCAAACACCGCTGAACCCATTCAACCGCCCAAGGGTTTGACCGAGGCTTTGGGTATAGATGCTAAATTCATCGGTGGAGACGGGACGGATTATCTGGTTGAAGTGAGCAGTGAAAAAATAATCACCGACCTCAAACCGGATTTACAGACACTCAAAACCTTTCCCGTCAGATGTATCATAGTGACCAGTCTTGCGGATTCCAAAAAATACGATTTTGTCTCCCGGGTTTTTGCTCCAGGAGCGGGAATCGACGAAGACCCGGTGACCGGGTCTGCCCATTGCAGTTTAGGGCCATTTTGGGCAAACCGTCTGAACAAGCAGGAAATGCTGGCTTATCAGGCGTCTTTGCGCGGAGGATTTGTCCGGGTGACTCTGAAAGAAGATCGAGTTCTCTTAGGCGGACAAGCGGTGACTATTTTTCAGGGAACATTGACCTGACAGCCAGGCAAATTTCGTCTCTAAATTTACAACAACTAAATTTCTTTTCCTGTGTCATTAGATGAATAATATCCGCCCGGAATTTTTTCAATCCATTTATCAAGGTCAGGCCCTGGACTCCGAATGCCAAGGAGTCCTCAAAAAAAGCGGTATCGATGATACGGAAAAAGCCTGGAAGACTCTTTCCGCTTTGTCCGGCCAGGCGGGTTTTAAGGACCTGATCCCAGGTTTTTTTCCTGCCCTTCTCGATGGTCTCCGACGCTCCTATGATGCGGATCTTGCGCTGACCAATTTAGAACGCTTCGCGGACAAGATTCTTGATAAAAATTATTTGTACACCTTCCTGGCTGAAAACCCGGATCTTCTCGAAGCCCTGATCGTTCTTTTTTCCGGCAGTCAAATTCTGACAGACACCCTGCTCAAGGACCCCGCCCATTTTGACTGGTTGAAACATCCTGACATTCTCAACAAATTCCGGTCGCTGGACGCCCTCATGCGCGATTTTCATGACCTGTCTCAGGGAGAATATATTTCAGAAAAAACCCCCGGTCTTTTGCGCCGGTTCAAAAAAAGAGAATACATCCGTATTGGGTTGCGCGATTTACTGGGAAAGGCGGACATGCAGGAAACGGTGGAGGACATCTCAAATCTGGCCGATGTGTGCCTGCAAATCGCCTATGAATATGCGGACAAGGTGTGTCAAAAAAATATGGCATTCCTTTTTATCAGGACGCCGAGGAGGTCTGGAAGAAATCCGAATTCACCATTCTCGGAATGGGAAAACTCGGAGGCAATGAGCTCAATTTCAGTTCCGACATCGATCTCATCTATATTTACACCTCCAGTAAGGGGGAAACCCGCCCGGACAAAACCGGAAGCAATGCCTTCACCTGCATCAGCAATCATGAATATTTCACCAAACTCGCTCAGTTGGTCACTAAAACGATTCACGAAATCACCGCCGATGGCAGCGTGTTCCGCGTGGATCTCGATCTTCGCCCGGAAGGGCGAAGCGGAGAGATCGTCAACTCCCTGACCAGTTGTGAAGTGTACTACCAATCCTGGGGGCGGACCTGGGAACGGCAGGCCCTCATCAAAGCCCGTGTGTGTGCCGGAAGCATCCCGCTTGGAGAAGAATTTTTTTCCCTGTTGTCTCCTTTCATCTACAGGCGCAGTCTGGATTTCTCGGCCATCGAAGAAATCAAAACGATGAAAAATAAAATCAACGCCAGCATTAAAACCAAGAAAACCGGCAGGGGAGACATCAAACTGGGTTTCGGAGGTATCCGGGAAGTTGAATTCATCGTTCAGGCGTATCAGCTTTTGTTCGGCGGCAAAGACAAAAGTTTGCGGGTGATCCCCACCCTCGAGATCATGGCCCGGTTGCGTGAGTATGGATATTTGACTCAGGAAGATTATGACAACCTGAAACAAGCGTATATTTTTCTGCGCACTTTGGAAAACCGGGTGCAAATCTCTTTTGGCCTGCAAACCCACGTTTTACCGGATGATGAAATTCAATTGGCAGTTCTGGCTCGCAAAATGCGACTGGATGAGGACAATCCCAAACTGCTGGTAGAACGGTTGATGAGCGAATTTGGGCGCCATACAAAGTTTGTAGGAAAACTATTTGCCAATTTGCTGGTTGAGGAAACCAGGGAGGAAACGGCTGAAATCGCATCCAGAGAAATCGAGCGTCGGTCGTTAAAGGAAGAACTGCTTTCGATCGAACATTTGAACGCAAGTGGTTTTTCCGATCCCAAGCGGGTGGCCCGGTTTTTGGCTTTGTTGCGGGACGGACCACAATTTTCTCACCCCACTGATAAAAGCATTCAGGATTTTTATGCCGTCCTTCCTGCCATTCTGGAACTCTGCGCCAAAGTTCCCATGCCCGATTTGGCGATTGATAATCTTGTCAAATTTGTCGAAGCCTCGGGCGCAAGAGAAACTTATCTGTCCCTGTTCAATTCCTCTACCAAGCTGTTGGAGCTTTTGCTCATCTTGTTTGGAAGCAGTGACCTGCTTTCCCAGACGTTGATAAAACAACCCGATCTGGTCGATATCCTTTTGGATTTGGAATCCATTTACCGCTATAAAACACCGGAAAAAACCTGCGAAGACTGGCATAAGATTCTACAGTCGTGCAAAGATTTCGCTTCGATAAAAATCGCTTTGCGCAGGTTCAAGCATGGGGAGGAGCTTAGAATTGGCATTCGTTATCTCATCAAGGAAGCGGACCTGATGGGAACGTTGGCCGACCTTTCAACACTTGCGGATTTATACCTGCAAATCGTGACCGATTTGGCTTTTCAAAAACTGAACGAAAAATCATCGCAACGGTTGCCAGATAATTTTGCGATTTTTGGTCTGGGCAAACTGGGTGGCCGTGAACTCAATTTCGGGTCGGACCTCGACATTATCTTTGTTTACGACCGGCCGGACTCTCAGGAAGAGACTCTGTCGCGCGCCGAGTTGATCGATCACTACGTGAAAGTTTCCCGATTGATTTATGAACTCACCTCAGAAATGACCCCCGCCGGTTTTGCATACAAGGTGGACACTGATCTTCGCCCGGAAGGCAATCAGGGGGATCTGGTGCTTTCGGTCAAGGGTTATACAGAATATTTTAAAACCCGCGCCAGAATCTGGGAACGACAGGCGATGACGCGAGTCCGCTTTGTCGCGGGCAGTCCCGAACTGGGGGAAAAATTTCTCAAGGTGGCCCACGAATTCACTTACCGGAAAAAATTTGAATACGGGGCTTTGATCGAAATTTCCCGGAGCCGGGAACGGATGGAAAAGGAACTGGCCCTGGAAGCAAAAAAGGGCAAAAATATCAAGCTGGGGTTTGGCGGGCTGGTGGACATCGAATTTACTTTGCAGATCTTGCAGATGATGCATGGCTACCAGAATCCAAAACTCCGATGCACCAACATGCCGGAAATTATTAACGTCGTGTCCGCTTATGGAATTCTGGATCAGACGTCCGCCGATCAAATGCTGGAGAACTATTTGTTCCTCAGAAACCTCGAATGCGCCTTGCGCATTGTAAAACCATCCGCATCCAGCCATCTTCCCAAAGACAAAAATTCCCTGGGAGCTTTGGCCAGGCTATTGGGCTATGAAGAGGCCGAGGCCGAAAAATGGGCGGACGCGCTCATGCAGGATTACGACGCCACCACCCGCCGTGTGCGGGAATTTTATCGCAAAACGCTGGACACCTGGCTGAGGACGGCGTTGTAGCAAAGAACAACTTTAAGCGTGGGCGCAACTGAACTCAGGAGGGGTGGTTCTTTTTTGCAAACGTGTTGAGCTTATATTCCAGGCTGTCGATCAGCGCCTGCCAGCTGGCTTCGATGATATTTTCTGAAACGCCAACGGTTCCCCATTTGGAATGATGATCTCCCGACTCCACCAGAACGCGGATTTTAGAACGCGTGCCTTTTTTTTCATCGAGGATTCTCACTTTGTAGTCGAGTAATTTGACTTCTTCCAATTCGGGATAAAATTTGGTCAGCGCTTTTTTGATGGCACGGTCCAGAGCATCGACAGGGCCCGTTCCTTCTGCCGCCGTGACTTCCTGAATACCGTTGACCCGGATCTTGACGGTCGCTTCCGTGACCGGCTCTTCGTCTTCCTGGCGTTTTTCCACGATGACGCGGAATCCGATAAAATCAAAGAAAACTTCCTTGTCGCCCAGAGCTTCATGCATCAACAATTCGAACGAACCTTCGGCGCCTTCGTATTGATAGCCCAGGTTTTCCAGAGTTTTGAGATCGTCTAGAATCTTTTTTATTTTTGGGTCGCCGCCATTGAGGTCGATACCAAATTCTTTGGCCTTTACGAGAATGTTACTTTTCCCCGAAAGATCAGAGATCAAAATCCGCCGACAGTTGCCGACCACTTCCGGCTCGATGTGTTCGTAAGTCGCCCGGTTTTTCTGAATGGCCGCCACATGAATTCCGCCCTTATGGGCAAACGCGCTTTGACCCACATACGGTTGCTGTTTCCAGTGGGCCTTGTTGACGATTTCATCCACGAAGGCGGAAGCCCCTTTCAGGTTCTGCATCTGTTTGTCGCTCACGCAGTCCAATCCCATTTTGAGCTTCAAATTTGGAATGATCGAGATGAGATTGGCGTTTCCACAACGTTCTCCCAGACCATTGATCGTCCCCTGCACCTGCAAGGCTCCTGCCTGCACCGCTTTTATGGAATTGGCAACGGCCAGCTCGCTGTCGTTGTGACAATGTATGCCCAATTTGACATTTATTGTTTTTTTGACTGTAGCGAATATCTCACTGATCTCCCAGGGCATCGACCCGCCGTTGGTGTCGCACAACACGATCCAATCGGCTCCGGCGGATTCCGCTTCCCGCAATACTTTGAGAGCGTATTCGGGGTTGGATTTGTAGCCGTCGAAAAAATGTTCCGCGTCGAACATCACTTGAGAGCAATGCTTTTTAAGATAGGCGAGGCTGTCGGTGACCATGCGCAGGTTTTCATCCTGACTGGTGGACAAGGCGTGCTCAACATGCAAGTCCCATGACTTGCCAAAGATGGTCACAGCGTCCGTTTCCGCTTCCAGCAAATGCTGGATATTGACATCTTTCTCGATGCTTTTCCCTGGATAGCGGGTACTGCCAAACGCGGTGATCTTTGCGTGCTTGAAATTAAGGCGCCGGGCTTTCTTGAAAAACTCGATGTCCTTTGGGTTCGACCCTGGCCAGCCGCCCTCAATATAGTGCACGCCCAATTCGTCTAATTTATGGGCAATGCGGATCTTGTCCTCCACGGTGAAGGAAACATCTTCCGATTGGGAGCCATCCCGCAGGGTGGTGTCGTATATAGTGATTGAACGCATGTTTAGGAGACTTTAATTTCAGAGTCCAGAGAACTTCCCTCGGACATTTCGACCGGGGCTGTTTTCAAATCAAACGCTGAGTGCAAGGTGCGTGTGGCCTGTTCGGTATACTTTTCGTCAATGAGGCAGGAGACCTTGATCTCCGACGTGCTGATCATCAGGATGTTGATATTTTCCCTGGAGAGCGTTTCGAACATGCGGGCCGCGATGCCCGAATGACTGCGCATGCCCGCGCCCACGATTGAGATTTTGCTGATGCTGGCATCAGCAGAAATTTTTTCCGCATGAATTTCCTCATTCACTTTTTTCATCTCGGCCATCGCGTCTGTCAGATGTTCTGTAGTGACGGTGAATGAAATGTCCGTATGCCCTTCTTCGCTGATGTTCTGGATGATCATGTCCACCGAAACAGAGGCCGAAGCAAGTGCATTGAACAGTTTGGCGGCGATTCCCGGTTGATCGGGAACTCCCTTGACGGTGATTTTAGCCTGGTTTTTGTCGTACATGATTCCGGAAACGACCGGTTGTTCCATTTTTGGATTCTCCCTGGAGATCAAGGTTCCTTGTTTATTATTATATGAGGACCTCACGATCAGAGGCATGTTGTATCTTTTGGCGAATTCCACACACCGAAGTTGCAGTACTTTGGCCCCGAGCCCCGACATCTCCAGCATTTCATCGTACGAGATGGTCTCAAGCTTGCGCGCGTCGGGGACGACTCTGGGATCGGCGGTGAAAACACCATCCACATCGGTACAGATTTCACATTGTTCGGCACCGAGGGCCACGGCCAGAGCCACGGCGGAAGTGTCCGACCCCCCGCGCCCAAGCGTGGTCACGTCTCCGTGTTCATTGATCCCCTGGAATCCGGCGACGACGACGACATGGTTTTTCTCAAGGTAGCGTTTGCAACGCTCCCCGTCAATCTTCTTGATCCTGGCGCGGGTGTGCGTGTTGTCGGTTTGCAGTCCGATCTGTCGCCCCGTCATGGAGACTGCGTCACACCCGATTGCGTTTAAGGCGATGGTCAATAATGCGCTTGAAATTCGTTCGCCCGACGACAACAGGAGGTCCATTTCCCGTTGTTTTGGCTGGTCGGAAATTTCCCACGCCATTTTCAAAAGCTCGTCTGTTTTCCCGGCCATGGCCGATACCACCGCTACTACGTCCTTCCCGGACTTGCGGGTTTCGGCGATTCTTTTAGCCACTCGCTTGATTTGGTCGATGGACCCGACGGACGTTCCGCCATATTTCTGTACGATGAGTGCGGCCATTAAATCCGGTCCTTTAAAAATGCGTCGATAAGAGCCGGCCCGTCCTTGAAATGGATTGTGTCAGCATCCAGAATTTTCTCGTCAAAAACCGGTGCGGATTTGCTGCCTCCATCCGCCGCCGGATAAACCATAAAGGGAACGTTGTCCTTGGTGTATTTCATGAGCGCCGCTGAGGAAACATGATTGACTGTCAGCAACATTTTAACATCATCCCGTTTGCTGAGGGCTGTTAGCAATGGACCTACGACCTCCTTGTCAAAATCCTCGATGCCCAGTACTTTGTCGTCGAGATTCCCTTTCAGGGAAATGTCTTCCAATTCTTCCAGGTGCAAATACACCACATCGTGCGCGTCCAGTTCCTTGAAGGCTAAATCCACCCTGCTCTGACAACCGTTGTTGCCGTTCATCCCGCCTGGGCCCATAATCTTCATGCCTGCGGATTTTCCCATGCCCTTGAAAGCCAAAGTAGAGGTGATAAGGGCTGATTTTTTTCCGAAGGTCGTTTTGTACGAAGGCAACGTCTTCCCCAGTCCGTTGCCCCACAGCCACACGCTGTTCACCGAGTCCTGACCTTCCTTTTGCCGCTTACGATTGTACGGATGATTGTGCAGAATGATTTGCGCCTGGTTCATGATAAAAACCAGTTCTTTAAATTCGTCGCCCTCAGGCATGACCTTGCGTATGCCCTCACCGATGAGTTCCTGGGGCGGGTTCAGGGTGCCTTCAAAAGGAGCGCTTTTGATCACCATTAAATTATGGTGACCCAAACCCGCATGAAAGCGGACCGAGTCCGATCCGATCTGTTCCTCCAGGGCATCCAGCAGGATTCTTGAATCCTCGCAGGTGAGGTTGTCGGAGGTGAAATCCTTCATCACCATGTCGTTGTGGCTCGATTGCAATTGCACGAAGCTACAACAAAGGGGAATCTCGCCTTCTTCAAGCACGACATCGAGAGCCACCGCATCGAATGGGGCGGTTCCAGAATGATAGGCATTCGGGTCGAACCCTAAAAGCGATAAAAACGAAACGTCGCTTCCCGTCTCGAAGTTTTCCGGGATGGTGCGCACGCTTCCTGCAGAGCCCGATTGGGCTATTCTATCGAGATTGGGAGTGTCCGCGATCTGTAACGGTGTCCGGTTGTCCCTTTCTGCGATCGGCAGGTCGGTCAGACCACTGCCGATAACAATCAAGTATTTCATGTTTTTACAGTTGAGTTAAAAGGATCGAAGGTTTAACCGGGGATTATAGCGTATATCCTGAATGAGCTCAAATTTTCCAAAGGTTTCACCTTCCAAGCGAACTACCCGGCATACACTCTGAAGTTAATATCGGGAAACAGATTGTCCTTTTTCTCGATTTCCTGAAGCCATTTTTCATCCACCGACTGGTTCTCAATGTCGTTATAAAGCCTGGTGAACCGATGAAGATGGTCTCGCGTTCGTTTCAGGGCATATTCGACCATGGTCCCGGACGTCATGATGAAGGCCCAATCGCTTCCCTGGGCCAGCAGAAGTTCCCGTGCGGCCTGGTTGAGCCCGCGTTCCGTGAGTCCTGTAGCATGAGGATGGTTTTTGGCCAGCGCCTCCATACGTTCCGCCGCTTTGTGCAGATGCCGATAGATCCAGTCGTTGCCTTTGCCCAGCCAGTATTCGGCATACCCCTTGTAACCCCAACTGGATGTGGAGGGAGTCGCCGCCTGATGGGTGGGATATTTTTGCAAATAACTACTGGGAGTGGTCAGCTCCAGGGTGTCCTGGTCAAAAGCGATTTTTCGGATCAGGAAATTCAACCACTCCGGCCCTTCATACCACCAGTGGCCGAAAAGTTCCGCGTCATAGGGGGCGACGATGAGGGGCGGACGGTCCATGAGACCGGCCAGATGCTCCACTTGCTGTTCCCGGTTGAACATGAAATTGCCTGCGTGTTCGGCGGCTTTGGCGATGGCGTTTTCCATATCATAAGGTTCCTTATGATCGTTCGCCCCGGTGATCCGGTGGTATTTGAACCCGGTCATCTTGCGCTCGCCGGTTGTGGCGATGTAGGGCTTGATGTAATCGTATTCCAGATCGAAGCCAATGTCCCGGTAGTATTCCCGGTAATTGTAATCTCCCGGATAGCCCTCATGGGCGCTCCATACCTGTTTGGACGATTCCGTATCGCGGGCAAACGCCGCCACACCGTTGGGGCAGTATATGGGGGCGAAGATGCCATATTTTGGACGCGGCGTGGCGTGCAGAACACCATGCGTGTCGGTGAAAAAGAAACGGATGCCCGCCTCTTCCAGATAGGTTTCGATCCCCGGCTCGTAGCCGCATTCCGGCAACCAGATGCCACGGGGCTTCTGTCCCAAAAATTTTTCGTGCGTCTGGACAGCGGTCTGAATCTGCGCCCGCACAGCGTTGGGGTTGACCGACATCAGCGGAAAAAAACCGTGGGTCGCGCCGCAGGTGATCGGTTCCAGATGACCGAGATCCTGAAATTTGCGAAACGCCTGTATGAGGTTGTTCTGGTATTGGTTCACAAAGGTTTCACGCACTGAGCTCAGCATGTGATGGTAATTCACGGCCAGAGTATGGAACTCGGGTTGATAGCGGGTGCGTTCAATTTCCTTACACGACAATTCGATCAGCCGATCCAGATGACGGCGATAACGGCTTTGCAGTAACGGGTCCGCCAGCATACTGAGCAGGGTGGGCGACAACGTCATGGTGATTTTAAAAGGAACTTCGTCTTCCACCAGACCCTCAAAAATATTGAGCAGGGGAATATAAGTCTCCGTGATGGCTTCGTACAACCAGTCCTCTTCCAGAAATTCTTCGTATTCCGGATGGCGGACGAATGGCAGGTGCGCGTGCAGAACTAAAGCGAGATATCCTTTGCTCATTGGTCAGACCCTCCTGTTTCAGCTTTTGTGTGGATGATGTTTGGAGTGACGGTATGAATTTCTTCCCGGTCGGGCGAAATAAAGGTGACGGGCAATTTCAGCTCTCCTTCGGGCAGGCCAAAACGGGCGGTGAATGTTCCATCGGGGCGCAGGTCCAGCTTTTTGCCTGCAAGCTCGATGGTCGAGCCCAGGTCCGCTCCGCCGTAAAGAATCAGTTCGGCGTCCAGCCAGTAACTGAAATCCATTTCCTGCCGTGGTTCCTGGATTTGGGCCGACCCAAAACTGCCGACTCCGGACATATTCAACTGCTCCTTGCCGGCCTGTTGCAAATTAAGCGATCCCGCCTGTCCGAAGGCCTTCTTGGCTTTTCCGGTCCCGGTCATCTCGCCTCCGGAGAGGTAATAAATTTCCGCAAAATTTTCATCCGTGGTGATCCATTTCTCGTCGATGATTTCCGAGGGACCGTCCAGGGGAAGTGTGACCGTGTTGGAAACGGCTAGGGCGGCAAAATAACCCTCGTGATCCAAGAGGCCGATCTCGGTGTAAAAAGAAGCGCCCGGTGACAATTTTAAATAGTGGCTTCGATGCCTGAAATCTACATCCACGTCAAAGGGGGTTGTTTCTCCTTTAGCGGGGTGGACACGCAAAACATGGCGGACTTCGTTTCTGGAACGGGACAACCGCTGCAACCCGTTTTCGATATTGCTCTCCTGCAATTCCCAATAGAGGTAGCACCAGTGGGGATCGCGAACCAGCATGACGATTTTGTTGTCGCCATAACCCAAAGGCAATTCCGGAGAAACTTCCGCCCGGGCTTCATCGCGGATGTCCGGTTTTCCGACAATGAACTTGGCTTCCTGAGCCGCATCTTCCAGTTCAAACTTCGGGTGCAGAGACTGAATATCATAGCCCTTCCGGCCCAGTTGCTTTAAAGAAGACGATGTGGTCCGGGAGACCGGCTTTTTTCGCTCGGAAGATTTTTTGACCTTTTTTGTCGGCACAGACTTTAAAGACGCTTTATGAGCCTTTGCTTTGTCAACGATGGGTTTTGATTTTTGGGCGGAGGTGGTTTTTTGGGAAGCGGTCTTTTTCTTTACAGGCGCCGCCGCTGTTTTTGGTTTTGCGGCTTTTTCCGGTTTTTCGTTTTGTTGCGGCTTTTTTGCGGCGACTTTTTTGCCTCGTGCCGGGGCCTTTTTTGAAGTTGTTTTCACGGCCCTGGCGTTGGCTTTTTTTCTCTCCGCTAATTTCGCGGCTTTTTTAGTCTCTCTTTTCAAGACAGTGAGAATTTCCCCTTTCAGCATGGTTTTTTTCACGGGGATTTTAATTTTGTCGGCGAGCCGTAAAAGCTCGTCTTTGGTCATTTTCGATAGATCAAGAATGGGCATGCGATTCCTCAGTTTTCAGGGTCGGCTAAAGGGGCCGGGATTGACATTCTCTTTGATAAATAGCAATTAATGTGCCAGGAGGACGAAATTCATTGAATCGGCTGATTTAAAAGGGTTTGCCGCCTATTTCTCAGGACATGGGAACAGGGGCGACTGATAAATGAGGACTATTTGCCACACAAATAAACCTTATAGTTGCAAAAAGTCCACAAAAGGCGTCATCGTTTGTATTTTTTGGGGTCGATGCCGCATTGTTTTATTTTTCGATAAAACGTTTTTCGGTCGATTCCCGCAGTCTTTGCCGTTCGGGAAATGTGGCCGTGGTACTCGGTCAACAAAGCCGAAAAATAGCGCGCTTCGGATTCCTTCAGGATATCGGCGGTGTATTCCTTCAGCGACAGTTGCGTGAAATCGGCAACGACGGGTGCCTTCGCAGACACGATCGGCATTTTTTGACCGGGCAAAGCCAGGCGATCGATGGTCTTGGCCTTAGTGAGAATCACGGCCTGTTCAATAATATTTTCCAGCTCTCGCACATTCCCCGGCCATCCGTATTGAGTAAGGCTCTTTAGAGCCTCGGGGGAAATTTCGCTGACTTGCTTGTTATGAAGTTTGGATTTTTCGGCTAAAAAGTGCCGGGCCAACAGCTCGATATCCTCCATCCGGTCTCTCAAGGGAGGCAGGTCGATGGACACGACATTGAGGCGGTAGTACAAATCCTTCCGAAAGCGGCCTGCCTCCAGCGCTTGCGTGAAGTCGATGTTGGAGGCGGCGATCACCCGGCATTGCACGTCGATGGTTTTGTTGCCGCCCACCCGTTCAAATCTCCGGTCGTCCAGAACCCTGAGCATTTTCGCTTGCACAGACGGGGATATTTCGCCAATTTCGTCCAGAAAAAGAGTGCCCGATCCGGCGTATTCAAATTTACCCAATTTTTGCCGATGGGCACCGGTAAAGGCGCCTTTTTCATGACCGAAAAGTTCACTTTCGAGAAGCGATTCCGTCAGGGCGGCACAGTTGACGGCGATGAACTGGTTTTGGCTTCTTGGGCTGTGGGCGTGCAAAAACCGGGCGGCGAGTTCTTTTCCGGTTCCGGTTTCCCCGCGCAGTAAAACCGCCGCAGAGGTTTCAGCAACCATTCGCAAGGTTTCCCGAAGGTGCAGGATGGACGGGCTTTCCCCCAGCAACTGAAAGGATTTGTCTTGCCCGATCCCAGGTTCGGCGTTTTCGATCTCTGCGAATATTTCACGGATCGATTCCAGCAAAGGGCCTGGCCCTTCCGCCAGGGGAATGAGCTGAAACCCCGATTTTTCAATGTTTTCCTCTACATCCAGAGGCAGTCCCTGGCGAATCAGAACCAGGGCTGGCAAGTCTGGAAATTTGCGGCGTAGAAAGTCTAGAAAATTTTGTCCATATTTTGCAACAATATTTTCCCCCACAAGAACGAGGTGAAACCTTTTTTCCAACAGGCGTTTTTGCCCTTCCAGAACCGTATACGCCGCAATGACCTCATAACCCTGGCGTTTAAGAGCTTTGCGAAGGGCTTCTATGGCCGATCGGTTGGTGTCGAGGACGAGAATTTTTTGTTGCATGAATGCATCATAACATGGGTCCTCGGGTTTTGTTTGTTAAAAATATTGGTCACAGGATTTAACTCACAAATATCCCCGTTCCTACGTGGTAGACTGTCTCCTCAATTTCTAATCTTTAAAAAAGGGGCTTTTTCTGGAGGGATCAAACTTGCTGTAATCGCCCTTTTTAGACAGCCCCGACTCCAGAAACACCGTATCGCTAGCGGGATAACTCCTTATGTTGTTGTATTTTAACGAACTATCGTATACCCTAAGGGTCTGGTGAGTGCGACCCTTGCGCGCAAATGTTTTTCCTTAAGAAAAAAGGGAGGGATTCGTGTACGAGGCAATTGAGATTTGTAAATATGGTCAGCCACTCACTTTACAGACCGACGGTCATTTGCGCGTGGTTTTCCTGGGCACGGGTTCAGCTTTCTCGAAAAGGCATAGACAGTCCAATATCCTGATCATTCAGGGGGACCATCATGTGCTTGTCGATTGCGGGACCCAAGGTCCCCAGGCCCTTGCGGACATGGGGTTGGATGTTATGCAGGTCAAATGTTATTTGCCCACTCACAGCCATGCGGATCATATCGGAGGGTTTGAGGAAGTCGGACTCACCAACCGATATTTGTCCAATAGTTCCAAACCGGAAATGATCATCCTGCCAGACTATGAGGAAGAATTCTGGACCAAAAGTCTGGCCGGTGGTATGGAATATTGCGAATCAAAACAAGGTCGGCCTCTTGAACTGGCGGATTTTTTTGAAGTCAGGCGCCCGTCTCCAGTCGATGCCGATGGCGGGTTGGTTTGGAAGTATCAGCATGGCCCCATTGAAATTTCTATTATGCGGACCCGTCACTTTCCCGACACTGCGGTCAGCATCGAGGAATCACAATGGTGTTGCGGCGTTTTTATCAACCAGCGTGCGTGGATTTCGGGCGACACCATGTTCGATGAGAAATATTCCAGTGAGTATGCGAAGACTTCCGAATTGATGTTTCACGATTGTCAGTTGTTTCAAGGTGGCGTTCATGCTTCTTATCATGAATTAATGACCCTGCCTGAAACTGTCCGCGCAAAAATGTTGCTCTATCATTATGGGGACAACTGGGATCAACCAGAATCGTGGGCAAAGGGTGCAAATGGTTTCACCGGCCACCCCATCGAGGACGGTTTTCTCGGTTGGGCTAAACAACAAATAGCTTACGACTTTTTTTGAATATTAGGAGGACTGCATGAGTCACCAGATAACATTGAATTCCTGGTTCGGGTCGGACCCGGATCAAGCGGCAAAAAAATTAGCCAAAGTGTTCCGAATCAGTCAGGAACAGAGTGAAGCCGTGGTGGATCAGTTGCGCGATGGTCGATTCTGGAAGTTCAATCAAAATATTTCCGACCACCAGGCAGGCCCTGCCGCCGCCTATTTGCAGAGTCTCGGGTTTCATGTGGACCTTCAACCTGCCAAAATTACGGATGACGAGAGGATGGGCTCCTGGGCTTCAGAGGATTTCCGGGGGGACCACCATGAATCTTCAGAATCCGACCTTGGCTTGCCTTTTGACTTTAGAGGTGAAGGGAAGGAACTGTTCGGCCTATACTTCGTCAATATGTTGAAAACGATTTTAACTCTGGGAGTTTATCGTTTTTGGGCAAAAACCAAGGTCCGCCAATATTTATGGGCGAACACGGTTTTTGCCGGAGATTCTTTTTCCTACCACGGAACGGGCAAGGAATTGTTTCGCGGGTTTTTGAAATTTTTCGGCATGCTGATCCCGGTCGTCGCGGCCATGATGGCTCTGCAAATTTATGGCGGGGAAAGCGGACGAGCCCTTGGCGGCCTCCTGCCTTTATTGTTCTGGCCTCTTATTCCTGTATTGATGGTGGGGGCCTGGCGTTATCGATTATCACGCACTGCCTGGCGCGGCATCCGGTTTTCCTTTCGCGGCGAGCGCATGCAGGCCATGAAGATTTATCTGAAAGGCGGCTTCCTGACCGTCATCACTCTCGGTTTGTATTGGCCCTATTTCCGCATGCAGGCGGAGACTTTCTGGCGGGAAAATTCCTGGTTCGGCGATTTGAAAGGGGAGTTCACCGGCGATGCCAAAGAAGTTTTTGGGAAATACCTGCTGGCGATATTTCTTTCCATCATCACCCTTGGAGTTTACTGGGTCTGGTTCTCAGCCACCATGACCCGTTATTATTGGGCACACACCCGGTTTGGTGACGCACGCTTTAAGTTCACAGCCACCGGCGGGGAGTTGTTTGCACTGAATATTGTCAACATCCTGATAATAATTTTCACTGTTGGGTTGGCTTACCCCTGGGTGATCGTGCGCAACCAGAAATTCTTCACCGAACACCTCACCCTCGAGGGTGATTTCGACATCGAATCCGTGATCCAGGAGATGCAGGAAAGTGGAGCAATTGGCGAAGAAGCCTTGGACGCATTCGACATTCCTGTGGATGTCGGCTGATTTATATTCTACGATTCCCGTAAGGTGAACGCCCGTAAACTGCAATTCACGGGCGCGTATTTCGATGGCTTGAGCGCCAGAAAACAGAAGGTGACGGTCCATTTGTCGCCTCGGCAAATGACGTTGTCGCTCCCTCAAGGCCAGACCCTTGCCTGGAATTATACGGATTGCCAACGCCACTCCGCGTCTGGCGGTAACAACCCACCCTTTCATCTGGAACACCGGGTAGAAGACTCCAAAAACCATCGGCTGGAATCTCTGACGTTGGACGATCCCCAGTTTCTTTTCAACCTGCGGCAGATTTCATCCGTCCCTTTGCATTCCTCTTTAAGGCAGGTAACGGGATCGAGGCATGTCCTTCTGGCTTTGGCCGCCCTGGTGATCCCGCTGTTTCTGTATGGGTTGTGGAAAGTGGTGATCCCCCAGTTATCGGACCGGGTGGCGATGCAGGTCCCGGTTTTCTGGGAAGAAAAACTTGGCCTGACGGTGCTTGAAAACCTCCCGAAAACATTGGCACCGACCCCCGATCCCGAAAAAGAAAAAGCTCTCCAAGTCATCGTCGATCGGCTGTTGACAGCCCACCCCAGTCAACCGTATGACATCCGCATTTATATTTCTCCATTTCAAATGGTCAATGCCGTCGCCCTGCCGGGAGGGCATATCATCGTGTTTCAAGGATTGCTGAATATAGCCGATTCCCCGGAAGAATTGGCGGGAGTGCTGGCTCACGAAATCCAGCATGTCCTGTTGCGTCATTCCACACGCGACATCATTCGCGCTCTGACTTCCCAAATACTGCTGACGCTGATGCTCGGGGATATGAACGGCTCAATGGAGGTGGCGCTCGATGTCGCGGGGGAGCTCGACGGCTTGCGCCACAGCCGAAACATGGAGCGGGAAGCAGATCGGCATGGGATGGAGATGATTCTGTCAGCGGGGATCGACCCCAATGGCATGGTGAGCATGTTTGAAAAACTTGGGGAACAGGAGAAGCTGTTGCCTCAGGGCGAAAAACCGGAAACGTCCGGACCGGAAGAAGACCCGTCCTCATGGACGGAATATCTGTCCACGCATCCTGCCGGCAACGACCGGGTGGACCAGCTGAAAAAGCAGGTTGCAATGTCTGACAAAAAATCATATACCCCTCTTTTACCCAATTTGAATTGGAACGCTACTGTTCATCGGGGAAAGCCACCCAAGCCCAGTGGGGTGTGACCCCTTCGCTTGAAATTTTATTTTTGTGAGGAAACATGATCGTTGTCACAGGGGGCGCAGGTTTTATAGGCAGCGCAATCGTTCAGGAACTCAACCAGCGGGGAATATCCAATATTCTTGTGGTCGACGATCTGGACCATGAGGACAAGAAAAAAAACCTCGACTCGGTAAAATACGCCGACCTTCAAGGCAAAGCGGCTTTTCTTAACGCGATTCAATCGCGTTCGCCAATATCGCCCATAACAGCACTCATCCACATGGGCGCCTGCTCCTCGACCACGGAAACCGATCAGATATTTCTCACCAAAAATAATTTTGAATACACACGGCACCTTGCGGAGTTTTGCCTGGAGAAGGGAATCCGTTTCATCTACGCCTCCAGCGCGGCCACTTATGGCGACGGTGCCCACGGCTATCTGGACGATGAATCGCAATTGAACTCATTGACCCCACTCAATCTTTATGGCGACAGCAAACAGAGGTTCGACCTTTGGGCCAGAGATGAAAAAGCGTTCGATAAAATTGTCGGTCTTAAATATTTCAATGTTTACGGCCCCAACGAATACCATAAAGGCGACATGCAGAGCATGGTACGCAAAGGATTTTTTCAGATCCAAGAGACGGGAAAGATGCGACTGTTTAAATCTTACAAGGATGACTACACCGACGGCGGACAGGAACGGGATTTTCTCTATATTAAAGACGCGGTGGCGATGACCCTGTTTTTTCTGGACCGTCCCAAGATTGGGGGACTGTTCAATGTGGGTTCCGGTACGGCCAGAAACTGGAACCACCTGGCTAAAGCGCTTTTTTCGGCCCTGGGCAAGGAGTTGAACATCGAATACATTGAGATGCCAGTCTCGATACGCGATCAGTATCAATATCACACTCAAGCCTGTATGGGCAAAATTTGCAAGGCGGGATATGACGCGCCCACAACTTTTCTTGAAAACGGCATCAAAGATTACGTGCAAAATTACCTGCTCCCCGCAAAACGTCTGGGAGAGTCGCGCAGAGCTGAAAAGAATGCAGATTAATGATTGCCAATATATATTCGTAAAAAAATATATAGAACAAAAATAATTAGAAAACCAAATAATGCAATCTCCGATTGGATCTTATGCACTTCCTCACTCGCAATTACGACCAGATAAAAGCTCCAAAAAAACCCAACATTAAACCCGATACCAGGTAAAAAAGTTCATCAGTCTCCAGGTCAAACACCCCTAAAACAGACCTCCAACCAAATACCGACATTGAGAGTTCAATAATGGCTCCAAGAAGCGACATTACGGTAAAAAACAAAATAGGCTCAACAAAGCCCCCCTCTTTAGGCATGCCCCGGTA